>Ga0190275_10000389_pt1 | contig 40094 bp, 20 predicted proteins | sample Popmic550T_FD_133745 | JGI IMG/M metagenome (GOLD analysis project Ga0190275, IMG submission 133745) | Populus adjacent soil microbial communities from riparian zone of Yellowstone River, Montana, USA - 550 T | ecosystem: Environmental > Terrestrial > Soil > Riparian zone > Trees stand | place... | reverse complement strand
CAGAAGAAAAAAATGCATCCAAGTTTATGCCAGTACTGCAAGCTCCCTCCAAGCGCGGACGAAATAACTAGTTTGTGCTAGGTAAGCGGCATCTTAGATGCTGCAGGATATACTAGACACCTTATCTTAATAGAACAGGCATTAGCGGCCTAATCCATGGCCAGCAATCAATAAACATTGACTATTGCAATTGTTGACCATGTGGTATTTAAGTGAATAAATTTTGGTAGATATCGTTTAGTCTTTGATAAGAGGTCTACTGCAATAACGGATCGCGACTAGTACGCCATCCTTGTTAAGCCCAGAACCGCCTTTTCACCTGTGCATATTCCCTTGAAATAAAAAAGTGTCCCTGTACTTTTTTTTCAAAAGGTACGGGAAGGTTTCAGAAGATCCCGAGACGGCCACTCTTCGTTTCTGCCAGACCCTAACCTCATCAGGTCTGAACCACACATGCAATATTCTAATGATGGTACCGTTCTAGGACCTTGCTGTGTTCTAGCATGTTTTGGCCATATTTATTATCTTGAGTTTACCTCGTTTTGCTATCGCCGTATCCCTTTCTCCTCTCTGCTAGAAAAGAAACCGTTTCTTACCACCAGTCATAGTCTATCAAAAAGATAATTTTGTACCCGAGAAAGCACTCCTCCCTCCACTCACAAACCACCACTAACACCCCGTCCTTATCTCATCTTGTAACGTAATTCGACATCTCTGCTCTTCTATACTCCTCGATTATCCACTGCGTGCTTTCTCTTGCGAGATCGAACTCCTCGATGTATCCTTCGCCTTCTCTTCTATACATATCCATAAATGCGTTTCTCATTTTCAATCTATCGTACTGCGCGGTTATTCTCTGCAGCGCTCTGCTGAACCCCGTTGTGTTATTCAAAAGAACCCCTGACACCGCGGGCTCCTCTGCCTGCCCAATCGCCACCTGCACAGACGGCGGCGCCCACGGCGCGAACCTCAGGCTGCCCCTCTGGCAAAGCCTGAAAAGGCTCTTCTCGACCTCGTTTGAGTCCACCCCCCTCATGAAATTCAGCGCTGAAATGATGCAGTTAGACTCGCTCTCCTCGAAGTTCATCAGCCGGGACTTTGGAAGCACCAGCCGCCTCTGAACGTCCAGACAGCTTGTTTTTCTTGCCACCGTGTGCCCGTTCTCCAAAAACGGAGAGTACGACGGCACCAGAAAGTGGCATCCTCTAATGGGCGACGCCATCGACAGAACGGTCTCGATGTTGCTGAACCTACTGCCCGGAAACCGCAGGGTCGAGGTGGACGCGGCCACCACCGACGAAGCAAGCCGGTTCGTGTGGTTGAACGTCGGCGCCGACACCTTCAAAGCGTCTCCAACCAGCCTTGAAAGCGCTGCGTTATCCATTGCGATCACTCCGTCCGCGCACTCTCTAAGTCTTCTAAGAGTCAGCACGGTGTTATACGGCTGCACCACAGAGTCGCTCACGTCTTGGTTGTTTGGAAATATGGAGACCGAGAGGACAGACTTTTTTGGCATCCTCTCTCTTATCTGCTCCAGAAGAAAAGACCCGAGCCCCGAGCCTGTGCCGCCGCCAACTGAGTGGAACAGAATAAACCCGTCCAGAAAGTCGCAGCTCTCGGACTCTCTCAAAATTATTTCCATCAGGTTTTCAACGTTCTCTTTCCCTTTTTGGTAGCCGCTGGACCACACGTTTCCAGCGCCCCCTCCCTCGCTTCCTATGAACATGTTCTCGGGCGCAAACAGATCCGGCCTGTGTCCTGCCACGGTGCTTACCACTCTTGGCTCGAGATCTGCAAGAATCGCCCGCGGGAAGAACCGCCCGTCGCTGGACTCGTAGAAAAACGCGTCTTTTCTGTCGTTTTCAACGTGTTTGGCGCTTTCTCCAGACGGCCCTACTCCGTGTTCTGCGCACAGGCGCTCCCAGAACTCTTCTCCTATTTGGTTTCCGCACTGCCCCGCCTGTATTGTTATTATGCTTCCCATAAAATATTTTATGGCATTCGGAGTTATTGAGTATAACGCCGTTTCAAAAAGTGTCATGGGGCGCGTTTTTCTTCTTCTCGACTCGCTGGACGACCCGGGCGTGTCTGTTTCGTACAAAGACGGCGTTATCACCGCAGACGTCAAAGGAGTAGGAACGTACGTTGTGAACAGGCAGCCCCCGAAGAAGGAGATATGGCTATCATCGCCAATTTCAGGCCCGCACCACTTCCAGCTGAAAAACAACAAGTGGACCAACAGAAGCGACCAGAGTCTTTTCTCGATTCTGTCGTCCGAGCTTGCGCTCCAGGACTCTATAGAGTAAACGAAGCCGCATGAGTTATGGAGCACTTGTAGGCGGTAAGTGATATAGGTTAAACGATATATGGCAATATATATATATAGGCGGTGCCAATAAGCTGTTCTTAAGCCTGTGGGATATTCAAGGATGCACTTGGCTGGAATAATAATGGAGTTGGTATTGCTAGTTTATTGCTTACAGATTATGGCAGTACTGGTGGCGATTTACGAGTAGCACAGAGGTTGTGGCAGTGCTTTCCGCAGCTTATGTACCGCTCATCCTTTTTAGTGTACCGCCAGGCACCCTTGGCCTTCCAATAATTATCTCAATGGTTGATAAGCCTTCTTTGCCATGTGAATAAGCTTATCGCTACATGTACCCAAACATCACCTTATTACTATGGTAAAAGCATGCACATGTACAGCACGATCATCCAGTGGTTATACGCAGCATGTCCATCTAGCAGTTATACATTGCATGGCAACCCAACACGTCTACACAGCACATCCACCAAATCTATCTTTTCTTGCTCATATCTCTTCTTCGAAAGATTTCGTAATATCCCGTAATTGGCACAAGGGCAAAAATAATCCAGGACTTCCTCCAAACCATTCCGGCAACCTTTGCAGCCAGCGAGATGTAGACCACCTCTTTTAGGATGTGGACTACTCCTCTGGAGTGCAGATCTGCCCCTCCATCTTTTATTTCCGTTTTTTTTTCTCCGTGCGCCGTTACAGGCGTTGATATTTTCTTAAGCACGTAGTACACGCCAGCTTCGACCGCAAGCGTCAGGATGTTTAGAAGCGTCACGACCTTTCCCCTGACCAGCCAGCCCAGAAGACCCGCCACGGCATTAGTGCCCGCAATAAGAACAAACAAAAACTGGATTACTTCCTTGTTCCTCCTAACTCTTTTCTTTAGTGCGTCTCCTGACATAAACAGATTCTTTTAATTTTTTTATGGGAGGTCTTAAATTCGCAGCGTCTGGGCTTTCTCATGCTGAAAAAAGACTAATCGGGAAAAGATTCGAAGGCACAGAGTTTGTGCTGGACGAAGCAATGTCCTCAGAAACGTCGTATCTTCTTATGTTCCGGAATATGTTCACAGAGAAACGGGTGCTTGCAGATAGATGGGGGGTGCCCGTGGTCAGCGTCCTGTGGGTGCACCAATCGCTGCAGAGGAAAAACATCAAAAACTATCACCTGAAAAAATACGAAGGCAGCTTTTTTAGCACGTCCGGCATTACAAACCAGATTTTTATTAACTACTACAAGCTGAGCGGCGCGCACTACAGCGCAGAGCTGAATAGATGCACAGACTTTTTGGTGGTAAAAAGCATGCAGACGGAGAGCGCAAAGATAAAGTACGCGAGAGAAAACGCGATCCCGATCGTACTCGCCGAGGAGGCGTTCCAGGACAGAGTTATGGTTCTGAAAAAACAGATGGAGTACGGAACAACGGCGAAAAGCGGAGAAAAAGACGAGATCTTCAACGGGCTTGTGTTCTATTTCAAAGGCGACAGCGACATACACAGGGAAGTCAGAAAAACCATAATAGAGCACGGCGGAAACAGGGTCGAAGAGAGAGGAGGCGATGTCGCGTACACCGTGCACTTTGGAGGCAGCAGGAAGTCGAAGACAGCGGTGTGGTACCAGTGGATCTTAGACAGCGCAGAGCTTGGGGTGCTGCTATCACCGTGCGGGTACTTAGTAGAGGAGGCAGAAACGCCGGCGCCTCCCCTGGCAAAGGCAACAGTGTACCTATCTGTGTCGAAAGAAGAAACGGTCAAGTGCAAGAACAAAGTGAAGGCCCTCGGCGGAGAGGTTGCCGTGCAAATGGGAAGCAAAGTCACGCACTGCGTGGTAGAAAGCGAAAAAGAGGCGAGAAAGCTGAAGAAAGAGGACGTGGAGCAGAGATACCGGGTGTGGATATGCTCGCCGGAGTGGCTAAACCAGTGCATATACCACGCAAAAAAGATAAGAGAAGCAAACTTTGGATACGGAGCAGAAGCAAAAAAGCTGCCGGAAATAACGGTCAGAAAAAAAGAAGGAGCGGGAAAGCCCTTGCTGCGGTGCGTAGCAGGCGCGCTGGAGAGGTGGGTGGTGCAGTTCACGGGAGTTGTCGACGAGCTGAAAAAAGAAGCGGTGCGGATCCTAGAGGGAAAAGGCGCCAGGGTGCTTGACATGCAGGAGTATTCTTCTGCGTGCACGCACCTGGTTGTGGGAACGGTCAGTTTATCGATCAAGCTGCTATCTGCAGCGGCGGCAGGCGCGAACATTATGGACTACAGAGCGGTTGAAGACATCGGGAGAGGCGCGTTTACAGAAGAGAGGGACTACAGCCTGAGAAATAAGGAGATGAAAATAGACGTGGGAAGGTACGAGCAGATGATGAAAAGCATCATCAGAGCAGCAGAGAAGTGGAGAAAGAGGAGAAAAGAGACGGGAGAAAAGGCGTTCAGCCGCTGGAAAATAGTGGTGCTGGTGGAGAGCAAGAGGGCTGGAATAGAACAGCTTGTGGAAAACGGAGGAGGAACGGCGCTTTCGCTGTCGCAAACAAAAACAAACAAAGACAGCAGAGAGAACCTGTGCGTGTTCGTAGATAAAAACACAAAAGTACCGGAGCATCTATCTTCGTGCAGAAGAGTGCAGATGGTGGACATGGTAAAACACCTTGCCAGGCTAGACATAAAGAAGGAGCTAGCTGGAAGCTGTAGCGATGGCAGCAGCGACGCTGATGGCGATGGAGACGAGGGCAGCAATGGCGATAGGCCACAAGATTAGATAAGATGGGAAGGCCTGGATAAGTATGTAAATAAGAAGATCTGTAGACTATTCTAACAAAAGATATTTATTGTAAGAGCGGGATCTTAGATGGTGGAAAATTTTGATAAGAGGTGACCGGTACTACGGGTCGCGAAAACTATTCACTAGACACCCCGGAGCAACAAACATATCGAAATGGCGCAGAGGCCTTCTCAGTCGTAGTGCCGAATGGTAGAGCTGTTTCTAGTCTTATAGCGCAGCCTCAGCACTTCCAATAAATTCGAATTTATTTTTAATTTTGGGACTAGGCTCCCTCTCTACAAGACACAACTGAGATGATCAGCATGCCCCTGCGCAAGGACGGCATTTTGTCTGAGAAGTACAGGGGAAACCCTTTAGTTTTTAAGATCTAGGTTGGCGGTGGGGTAGTTGCATGACAGGTAATTGGTCTATCCATAATAGATATACGATGTTATTACTAGGCATGGCTGGTTAAGATTGTAGACCTCATATCAGAGACTAGAAGATATTTATTATGGTCATCCAGTTAGACATAGGATGATCTACAGATTATCCAGTTAGACATACGACGATATACAGATTACCCACCTAACTACTTCACAACTTACAACCTACCCACCTAACTACTCCACAACCTACAGCTGAAAGCGCTTGCAGAACGGATCTACAAAGCGAGCATCTAACTATCATACACGAATACCACTCAGGTCTTTCTATTTCTAGGACAGCTCCATAACAACGTGCACCTTCGTACTCGACGAGTATTCAAGGCCGGGCACTAATTTTGGCGTTATAACGATTATTTGCTTTTTTTCACCTGAGTCTTCTCCGAGTAGGATGCGGTGCACTCCTCTTTCCCTTGCGGCGTCCATGCCCTGGTTCACTTCGTCCACGAGCACGAAAGGCGATTGCGTGTACTTCTGAAGCGATAGCAAAAACAGGATTGTCGAAACGCACTTCTCGCCTCCACTCTGCCCCCCTGCAGAAAGCGACTCCGGGTCCCCGCTCTCTCTAAACTGCACCCCGAGAGACATCCTCCACCTTCTCGGCGACTCTGCGTATATGATCTTGACTTCTGCTTTGATGTTCATTTTTCCGAAGGTATCTTTTGTGTTGGCGTCTAACGTATCAAACATCGCGTTCAGCTCTTTTCTGAGAGCGTGTTCTTCTTTTTTCTGAATGTCCGCCTGTTTTTTCTCGTTCGTTTCTTTTGAACGGACCTCTTCTTCTAGCTTCTCGATATCTTCTTTCTTCTCTTCGTATGCGAATGTCGCCTCTGCGTCGACAATCGAGAGCTGCTGTTTTGCCTTCTCTTCTTCAAGTGTGCGGATGAGCTCTTCCCTGTCCGAAGAAAGGCCTTTCATCAGGTTTTTTGTGCGGTCGTTTATCTCCACGAGTGCCTCTGCCTCCTTGAGTTTGCTCTTCGCTGCTGCCTCGTTTCCCCTCAGCTGCTCTTTTGTTTTTCTGCGGGTGTCCAGAAGAGCTGCGCTCCTGCTTTTTCTCTCGAGCACGCGGCTTCTCATGCTTTCCAGCGCTTCTTTTTCTGCGAGTGTTTGTTTTGCATGCTCCACTGCGCTTTTTAGAGGCTGCAAAAAATCTAGCGGAGAAAGTTTTTGAAATAAAATTTTTTCTTGTTTTTTGTTATCTTTGCTCTTTTTATCTGCGGCTGTTTCGTCCTCTTCGCACGCCTTTATGCTCTCCTCTATCTCTGCAACCCTGTCTCTGTTGAACTGCGCCTCTTTTCTGTTCCTCTCGCACGCCTGCTCGTGCGCAGCAGACGCGTCTTTTATCTCTTTGAGATCCCTCACTTTTTTCTGCAGCGATAGCCTCGTCCTGAGCGTTGCCTCTCTCTCTTTCACCACCGCGTCTCTTTCCTCCTTCATCTTTTCCAGCTTCTGCCCAAGCATCTCATCTGCTTTTTTGTTGCTCAGATCAACCCCCTTTGGGATAGGATATATCACCAGCGGCGTGTCTTTTGTGTACCTCGATCTTCTGATCTCTATTGTTCTTTTGTTAGATATCGCTCTCGTGATCCCCGGGTGTTCCCTAAAAAACTCCTCTTCGTTAACCCTGAGAGCCGTTACAGGTATCTGCGAAAGCCTTGAAAATATGTTGAGAAACTCCATCACGCCTGCGGGCGCCTCCACGCACTCCGAGAGGTAGAGCGCTTCGTATTTTGGGTCTATTCTGCTCTGTTTCTGCGGCGCATATGTGCTAGGCTGTTTTTCGATCACGTTCACCGCCAGCCTTCTCTTTTCCTTGAACTCGTATACGAACTCTTTGAACGCCTCTTTGTCGTGGCACACAAAAGTCGTGAGCGCCTGCTGCGTTATCTGGCTTGAAACCTCTTCTTTGAACTCCTCCCTCACCACCGCAAGTGTCAGAAACGCAGGCAGGTCCACCCGCCACTGCTTCGAAGACTCTTTCAAAGCCAGCACCACGCTGTGCGTGTCTTTGTGGTACCCTTTCAGCTTTTCCAGCATGAAAGTCTCCTTCTCTGCAACCTCCTTAACTGCGAGCTCGAGCGCTCGGAACTCCCTGTACTTGATGAGCGCCTGCATGTTCCACTCCCTGTCCCGTATCTCCTCTTCTTTCAGGTCTTCTTCGGCTTTTCTGAGCTCTTCTTTGAGCTCTTCTGTGAAGCTGTTTTTCGGCGCTGGCGGGTCTTTTCTGGATCTTTCTTCCGCATGTATTCTTATCTTCTCATCTCCAAGCCTCTTTTTTTTCTCATCGATCATTTCGAGCGCGTTTTTTATTCTTTGATTTTCCTTTTCTAGTGATTTTATCTCTTCTACCTGCTCTGTGAACGTCCCGGCCTGGAAAATCCTCTGGGTCTCTTTTTCTGCTGTTTTTTTAACTGCTTTTTCCTTTTCGAGATACTTTTCCTCTTCTTGTAGCAGCTCAGCCTCTGCTTGCCTGTGCTCGTCTTTTATCTTTCCGTACGCTTCTTTTGTTTGCGCGTGTTTTTCTCTGGCTATCTTGTACTCCATGAGCTTTATCTTTCCGTGGATCAGCCGTATTCTATCCTGCCTGGCTTGGTACGCTTTCATCTTCTCAGCTTCTTCCCCGAGAGCGCCCAGCTCTTCTCTCATTTTCTCTAACTTGCTTTTCTCGCCTGCCATTTTCTTTGCGGCCTTGGAGACCCCTTCGTACGCTATCTCCAGCTCCTTTTTCTTTTCCAGTAGCGGCGCGCTGCACGCTCTTATCACCGTCTCCAGCTGCTCTTCTTCTGTGAGCGCTGAGAACTCCGCAACTCTGTCCTGGGGAAGACACTGCGTTAGGCTTTCTACGTTTATGTTTATCTCTGCCGCCATCGCTTTTATTTCGCTCGCTGTTTTGCTCTGTCCGTTTACCCTGTACGAACACACCCCGTGCGTGATCTGTCTTGTGATTCTTATCTCTGTTTTTCCGTTATTTTTTGCAAGCTTCGTTTGGAGATGTTTTTCAAGCTTCTCGACGCTCTCCGTGCATATGACAACCTCTATTTCTGCTTTTTGCTGCCCGTATCTGATGTATTCGTGCAAGGGAAGAGTTTTTCCGAGGGTTTTGCTGCTGCCTCCGAGCGCGATCACAATCGCAGCAACCACCGTGCTCTTCCCAGAGCCGTTTCTGCCGACAATCAGGTTTCCGCTCTCTGAAAAATCAAACACCGCGCGCTTGTACTTTTGAAAGTTTCTCAGCTCCAAAGTTTTGATGTACGTCTTGGACATCCCGCTTATAAAAATAAAAACAAGACACTCAAAACTATTTATGTCCACCTGAGCACAATTCTAACGTGCAGATATCCCCAGATTACGTAAAGAGCGTTCCAATACCATCTGCTCCACCATTTATACACCTTTCTTCATGTCGAATAACAACAGCACACGAACTACCAACGGCCAGTCCTACTCTGCAGTGATCTTCACGTCCTCCGAGGGGCGCGCTTGCATCCGATGTATTCTGGAAGTGCGAACACTTCTGCCGCGCACCTCCACCTCCATTTCGCGCCAAAAACGCCGAAACACGTTCTATCCCAGCCCCCAACAACAGATACCGCTCGAAGCCAGCCCTGGCGGCGGTCACTGCTCCGGGAAGTTCTGCCAACACGCAGATTTTCCGAGATTTTCCATATCCTGAAAGATCTCTCCCAAATTAGAAAAATCCTCCAATTAACTGATCTGTAATAAAAAACTTTGATTGGTGCAGACTAACTGTTTTTCATTGGCCTGTGCCCAAATAAAGCTATCTGGTTATAGAAAATGCACAAGATGAAGTCTCTTGAAGAAAACATTTTTGAAATCGAAGAAGACATGGGCTATCTCTCCAAAGACTTCCGGAAAGACGAGCTTCCCCAGAGCCAAATCGAAGAAATCATTCTGAAAAGCATAAATGACCAGGACAGCCTTTTCAATCACGCGCTGTTCAGCTCAGATAACTGCAAAATAACCCGCCCAGGCGCGTACGCCCAGGAGATCATAGACATGTGTGCTGGATACTCCCTCGAATGCACCCCTTCTTCCCTCCCGGAAATCGATCCCTATTTCGCAAGGCCTACGCCATCCGTCGACCCAGAGGCGAATAAAAAAAAGAAGGAAGAGAAAAAAGACAACTACCAGCTGCGCCCGTTTATCTGCACGTATGTAAACTGCTTCAAAGCGTTCAAAAGATTCGAGCATCTAAAAAGACACTACAGAATCCACACGGGAGAGAAGCCGTACCGCTGCTCCATACGTGGATGCAACAAAACCTTCTCTCGTTCAGATAATCTCATGCAGCATATGAAAACACATGCATCAAAGTCTTTGCACGAGTTTTAACGCGACTCTCAAATAAACTCCAACAGTTTTAATCTGGCAGCAGCCGCAGTTCTATTGTAAAGTCATCTTGCATGTAGAGATAGGCTGGAGACACTTCTCAGACGTACCAACACTTTTTCAAGGCCTCTCACCCGTACCAGCCGCTCATTTTCATCGCATATTTACACCAGCGCCTTATCAGGATACATCCCAATCTGGAAATTTGTCAAAACATGCCATGTACTGCAGGGCATCCCAACAGTCATACCGTACCAATTGGCATCTCTATCCAACAGCCATACCATATCAACTGAAGTACCATCTCAACAGACATACTATCTCAATCGGCATCCCAACAGCCATACCGTACCAACATACGTACCATCCCAACCCGCATCCATTTATTGCGAACTAGAACCGCCCAAAAGACCCTTCCGTGCCTCCTACTGCAGCAGCCACGATGTCAAAAGCTTCACCGGCCGCCCTGTAGCTCCCTTCCCATGCAGCTCCGGCACAAGCGTGCAGAACGCAACGGACGCGATGTCCAAGTGCGCCCACGGCGTCTCCCCCACAAACTCCTTCAGAAACACCGCCGCTGTAATCGATCCCCCTTTCGGCCCCCAGTGTTCTTCAGATCTGCCACGTCTGAAGATATCAGCGACTTGTACTCCTCCGTTACCGGCAGCCTCCACACGAGATCCCCTGCAGCGTTGGACACGCGAACTAACTCGTCTGCGAGCTCGTCTGAGTTGCTGAAAAGTCCCGCCATCACGGGTCCAAACGTCACATCGATCGCTCCCGTAAGAGTCGCGATATCTACAATCTTCTCCGGACCAAAAGACCTCGCGTAGTGCAGCGCGTCTCCCAGGATCAGTCTTCCCTCTGCGTCCGTGTTGTCAACCTCCACGCTAATTCCTGCGCATCCTACGTGCACGTCTCCTGGCTTGGTCGCTGTGCCCGACGGCATATTCTCTGTAAGCGGAATGATTCCAACGACGTGTGTTTCCGCCTTCATTCTTGCGAGCGCTCCGATGGTTCCCAGCACTGCCGCGCCTCCCCCCATGTCGCCTTTCATCAGCGCCATTTTTGCTGCTGGCTTTATGCTGATGCCTCCCGAATCGAACGTGATGCCCTTTCCGACAAGCGCTACCGGCGGCCTGTCCGCTCCCTTGTACCGCAGCTCGACGAGCTTTGGCTCCTGCGCTGACCCGCTTGCGACTCCGAGAAGCAGGTGCATGTTCATTCTCACGAGCTCTTCTTTTCCGTGCACTTTTACTTCGACGTTTTCCGGTAGGTACTCTTTTGCGTATTCTGAGAAAAGCGTAGGCGTCATAAGGTTGGCAGGGGTGTCTACGAGAAACCTCACAAAGTTCTGCGCCTCTGCGGTTATTATTGCTCGTTTCACTTTTTCGTTTTCTCCTGCATACACTATTTGTACCTGTGTTTTTTTCTTCGAGTATAGCGCGTCGTACTGGTAGCTTGCGAGAACCGCGCCCTCTGCGACCCACTCGGGCATGTGGACGCTGTCTGATACGACGATGTTTGCTACTCCTTCTTGTATCAGCATTTCTGTTGCTTTTGCTGCTGTTTTTCTGACGTGCACTCCGCAATTTTCCTTGTCTTTTGGTAGCTCGCAGATTGCGTATGTCCTATCTTTGTAGAGTATCCATCTTTTTGTGTCTTTTTGCGGTAGCTCTGCGACTTCCTTTTTGATTTCGTCTGGAACGTGCTTGTTCTCTCCTGTCAAGACGATCTCTCCTACTTCTTTCTGGGTTGGCGCAGCTCTGCTCCTGAAGCATATTCTTCTCCAATCCATTTGTAAAAAAATCCTGCGGTATTTGTACGAAATTAAATTAGCGCTGGTGCGGCGGTATGCGGGTCTGGTTGGCGGTTGAGCTGTTTAGTATCTTGTTCATTGTGGTGTTGGATGTGGGATTCTGAGGCATTTACTGTGCGTAGGTATGGCTCTTTGGAGGCGCTAGCGGGTTTGACTTTCTGGCGGCTGATTTTAGATAGTCTAGGTGGGTGCTATTTAGATAGTCTAGGTCGATGCAGCTTACCGATGCCCGACAGTACCTTTGACGGTCTTCTGGCATAGCACTGTTTGCGATATTCCAACTGTATATTTGATCGTCTTTTGGCGTTTCTGTAGACCTCGTATCAAAGACTGAAGATGTTTATTAAAAATTGTGAGGATAAATACCCCAGGTCAACAACTTCATCCTTGCTCACTTTTCCACGCTGCCATAGCATCACATATGACCAGCCAACACAGCACCATCTCTGATCTCCCCATATATGATCATCTCTTACTACACCACATCACTATCTCCTACCACCATATATGATTATCTTATACCACAAAATATCACTATAACACATCACATCACATCACTATACCACATCACCATCACCCCACCAAATCACCGCACCCCAATTCGACGCGATCTTCAGCAAAAAAGACGCGGAAGTGTGTATATAAGGCGGCCGATTTGTTTGCTGCGCATGTCTTCGAGCAACTTATACGGCAGAGTGGTGGGTTGGCGAGTGAAGCTTGCAGTGTACATAATTCTGTTCGGCTCCCTCACGTACATCGCTGCTATTCTCTACATCTTCCACCCCAGGCACGTATATAATTTCGAAAAGGACAAATACCTGCACCTGTTCAACAACTCCGATTGCGTTTTGATGATAACGCACTGTCTTCTGCTTTTTGAGGGGTTTCTTCACGCTAACGTCACGCAGATCCATCTTTCGGTGGCCATAAACCTTCTGCAGTCCGCTTCCTTCTGTTTTCTGGCTGTAAATCTGATTTCCAGCATAAACTGCGAGGTGTACATCGTCGTGTGGGTTATGGCCGTTATTATGCGCAGCGAGTTCAACTACATGTACTACAAGGCGTGCGGCGCAACGCTTTACAACAACAAGAGGTACGCTGCGAAAAGAGTGGCTTCTGTGCTCACCAAGCTGATTATCCAGCAGCTGATCACGTTTTCTTTTCTGTTCAAGATACTGTACAACAGGTTTCCAACGACAAACTACTGGGACGTTCTTCTCCTGAGCATTCTCAACCTGTTTCTGTACATTTTTGGCTTGAAGGTTGAAGCAGTGCCAGTTAAGCTTCTGAGCATCGCTGTATCCGTCTTAATCGCCTATTTTTGCCTGAAGTCGTCCATTATCTATATTTCCGTGAAAAACTTTGGGTACGTTGATGAGTCAACCACGATGGAAAAGTTCAGAGTACAGCAAAACCTTCTTTTTGTGCTTCTGGAGATAATATACATCTACTCTCTTGCGAAAGACCTCTTCTACTTTATAGAGAACAGAAGAGAGAGGATATCTGAGCCAAAAAAGAAGAAAATCCCATTAGAGTAGCTTTGGGGCGTTGGTGCGGTGCGGATAAGCTCTCTGCGGCTCCGTTTCTTCTGGCTGCTGTTGCCTATGACCGCAGACTCGATGTATCTACAAATAATTCAGCTTGTATTACGGTGATTGGTAGGAGTTTATGGTGATTGGTAGGACTCTATGCAGTCCAAGCCAGCCATTGCTATCACCTATGCCAACACCTCGTGAGGGTGATTAGTTAGCACGGCAAAACATTCCGATGCACTACGTGCCGATGCAGCAACGCTCGCCGCATTGAACCTACACTTAACCGCTTTTTTGGTATTTAAACTCTTCTCGTTAATAGGCCGTGTCTTGTAGAGAGGTTTTCTACTGGATTTTTAGCGTTCGGGAGTCTTTTGTGCTGCGCGAAAGAATTTTTGCCGATGTACTATCCAGGAGAAGAAATAGGATACACAGAAGAGGCGCTTCTTGGGCACGGCACGTACAAAGACGCCGACAGAGAAGGAAAAGAAATCGCGGTCGCTGCGCTGTTCGGAGAAATACACCAAACAGACAGACTCATCACGATTCAGCACAAAAGCCAGTGGTACGTGCCGTGCGTTGGCGACGTTGTGGTGGGAAAGGTCACAAGAATTGCAAATAAAAGATGGTACGTCGAGATAAACAGCAAAACAGAAGCGGTGCTGATGCTGACCGCAATCAACCTCGAAGGAAACGTCCAGAGAAGAAAAGGAGAGCTCGACGAAATCATGATGCAGAAGTACTTCGCGCTTGGAGATATTCTCGTCGCAGAGGTGCAAAGCGTGGGACAGAAGCCGCAAATCCACACAAGAAGCGAGAAATACTCGAAAATCCCGTTTGGAGTGCTGCTCGAAATGCACCCCCGGTCCGTTGGCAGAGGAAAAACGCAGTTCTACACGCTTCCCGGAAACCAAAAAGAGATCAGAGTGGTGCTTGGAGTGAACGGATACGTCACAGTGCATGGGGAGCCAGAAGAAGTGCTCAAAATAAGAGAAGTAGCGCAGGAACTTATGGAGATGAACAAGAACCATGTCCAGCTTGACGAGGCCTCGCTGCAACATCTTATCAAAAAGTGACAGATAAAGGGAATGGCGCGGTAGAGCAGGCGTTTTCCGGAATATCCATCAAGCATTCTGCAAGTTATCTTTATAAGTGTGGGCATAACTTGTAATTAGCGGATTTGTACACATTTGAGAATGGATCAAAGTGTGCAACACGATATTACGGTGTGACAGTATAGCATGACAGTATAGTACGATATTACAGTGTGACAGTATAGCAATATAGTACAGCGTGAAAGTATAATAAGATATTACAGCATGACAGTACAGTGTGACAGTACAGCATGACATTACACCATGGCAGTATAGTACGACAATACAGCACGACATTCCAGCATTATACACCACACGATATCCAAAACATAAACTCTGATTTGGAAGCCTGTTCCACTCTCTAATAAATTTCGTTGCTCTACAAAACACTAACATATCCATCAGAAACCCACCCATCCACCAAACACTCATCTATCCAAAAACGCCATTGACCTGCAAATTTAGCCAACCAGGGATGCAATCATATTTGTAAATTTTTGCTAAACATGAAGGAAGGAGTAATCGAAAGATATAAAGAGTTTATAGGAGACAACGTTCTGTTCCAAATTCTGCTTGGCGATAAGAAGCCGGCGACAAGAGCAGTGAAGCGGGTAAAGAGCGAGCGAAAAGAGACAAGAAAAGCAAAAAAGGACGAAGACGAGTTTGAACTTACCGAAATGGAGGCGTTTTCGTTTTCGCAGTCTCCGGGATACATCACAGGAACACTTAGAGAGTACCAAATCGAGGGGCTGAACTGGATGATAAACATGTACGAAAAAAACATCAACTGCATACTGGCAGACGAAATGGGGCTCGGAAAAACGCTCCAAACGATCTCGCTTCTCGGGTACCTCTACTCGTACAAGAAGAACAAGCTGCCAAATCTCCTGATAGTTCCGAAATCAACGCTCCAGAACTGGAAAAACGAGTTCAAAAAGTTCATGCCAGGCGTTAAAACGGTTATTTTCCACTGCAGCAAAAAAGACGTAAAGGAGAAGGCGAAAGAGCTGCAGGAGCTCGACTACATCGGGTGCATCACGACGTACGAGATGTGTCTGATGGGGCGCAGCGCTCTGCAGTCCGTAGACTGGCAGTACATCGTGATAGACGAAGCGCACAGGATAAAAAACGAAGAGACCATGCTGAGCAAAGTGGTGAGGGTGATACCATGCACGCACAGGCTGCTTCTGACAGGCACGCCGCTGCAAAACAACATCCACGAGCTCTGGGCGCTTCTTAACTTCCTGGCGCCCGAAGTGTTTTCCGACGGAGAGGGGTTTGACGCGTGGGTGGAGTCTGCGTCCGACGCGTCCGAAAACGAGGCGGTGGACAAGCTCAGAAGCCTTCTCAGCCTGTTTATCTTGAGAAGAGAAAAATCCGACGTTGAAAAATCGCTTCTGCCGAAAAAGATCGTGAACCTGTACTCGCCGCTAACGGAAATGCAAAGAAAGTGGTACAAAATGGTGCTGGAAAAAGACGTTGGGGAGGTTGTGAACGAAGGCTCGAAGGTGCAGCTCATGAACACCGTGTGCCAGCTGCGAAAGTGCTGCAACCACCCGTACCTGTTCGACGGAGCAGAGCCGGGCCCGCCGTACACGACGGGAGAGCACATCGTGAAGGCAAGCGGGAAAATGGAGCTCCTGGACAAGTTGCTTGTGTACCTGAAACAGAAGGGCAGCAGAGTTCTGATATTCAGCCAGATGACGCGGATGCTCGACATTCTCGAGGACTACTGCAACTTCAGGGAGTACGAGTACTGCAGAATCGACGGAAGCACGGGAACGGAGGAAAGATGCGAGGCGATAGAGGACTTCAACAGGCCGGGAAGCGAAGTGTTCGTGTTTCTTCTGAGCACGAGGGCGGGAGGGCTCGGGATCAATCTTGCGACAGCGGACGTCGTGATTATCTACGACAACGACTGGAACCCACAGATGGACTTGCAGGCGCAGGACAGGGCGCACAGAATAGGACAGAAGAAGCAAGTATTTGTGTTCAATCTGCTGATGGAAAACACAATCGAGGAGAAAATCCTGGAAAGAGCGCTGAAAAAGCTGAAGTTAGACGAGATAATCGTGCAGAACGGAAAAAAGAAGGATAATTCGATATCCCAGAACGAGCTGCTCAGTATTTTGGCAAGCGGAGTCGACAACGTTTTTAATCCAGAAGAGTCGATAGAAAGAGACATCGAAGAGATCATCCGGCTCGGAATGGAAAAAACGGACGTGCTTAACTCGAAGATGGGAGAGCAGGCGGTGCTAACGCAGATGAACAACGAGGAGATCCGGGCGTACGAGTGGGAGGGAGAGGACTACAGCGCGAAAAGCGCAAAGCAGAAGCTCTCGAAGTACATCGTCACAACGGAACACCCGCGCGTTAGAAACACGAGCGCGTCCGGGATATTCGCGAAGCGCAGGCCGATCGAGCTGCGGCAGTACACGCTGCCAGAGTACCAGTTTTTTCCGAAAAGGCTACTTCTGCTGCAGAAAAAAGAGCTGGAGAGGTTTCAGGAGAAAAAGACAACGGAGAACCTGCTGACAGAGGAGGAGATGGAGGAGAAAAAGAGGCTGTACGGCGAAGGGTTTCTGGCATGGACAAAAAGAGAGTTCTGGGCGTATGTGAAGGGGTGCGAGAAGTACGGGAGGGGGTCGCTGGAGAAGATAAAAGAAGACTTGCCGGAAAAAGAGCTGGAGGAGATAAGGAGGTACGGGGAGGTTTTTTGGTCGCGTGTGGAGGAGCTGCCAGACTCCGAGAAGATTGTTGCGCAGGTGCAGAGAGGAGAGCACAAGATACAGAAGATGCAGCAGATCAAAGAGTATCTTAAAGAGAAGGTGAAGAGGGAGGGAGACAGCCTCAAGGTGCACCACAACCTGTCGAGCAAAGTGTTTGGGTACACGGAGGAGGCGGACAGGTTCATTCTTTTGTTTCTGAACCGGGAAATGGACAGCCCAGGCTGCTACGAGAACTTGTGGCAAACGATCAGAAAGTCGCCTATGTTCGTATTTGACCACTATCTTCGCGTGAGAACGCCGCAGGACCTCCAGAAACGCGCGCAGATGCTTTTTACGGGCATGCTGAAGGAAAAGAAGCAAAAAGAGGAAAAAAGAGGGTAGGCGGCGTGCAGATGGGGCGTGCAGATGGGCGGAAAAAGACGCCGCGAATGGCCGTCATATGCTCTCTACGCCACACTGGCACGCCCTGCAGCAGATGCAATAAACAGCGGTTTTAATGATTTTGTAGAGCGGGGGGTATGTTAGTGGATAATCTTTAGAGATGCTTTGTAGAGATGATTGGGGTGAGCGAATAGAGGGAATAGATATGATTTGTATAGAACGAATAGCAGGTGTACGATGCTTAGCACAGATCGAACAGAATGACCAGAGAAGCCGTGGGGCGCCAAATACCGCGAATAGTACGGGCAACTTGTGGGCGCTGGTTTTTCCGAAAGCGTCCCGTACTTTTTTTTTGAAGACTACCGAAACATTTTCGAAATTTGGGAGGGGCGGTAACTGCGCCTCCACCACCGTTGTTTACATGTGCTCATCAAAGTTTATTATGTCTCAGCACTAGTCGTGGCTACTATCTTCCAGTGCCGCCCCTCTTTCGTAAAATGCCCACAGCCAGCAGTTTACTCAGCCCGGGCACCCGATAGCACTAATCTGCATGTTTTGCCGGTTAGTTGTCTTCTTGCGAGGAGGCTTCCATTTGGATCTCCAGGTTTTTCAGCTTCTCCTGCACTAGAGGAAGCGTGTTTCTCTCGTCTGCGTCCTCTTTCAGGAACCTCTGCACCGGCTGCAGAATCTCGCGTATCTTCTTTGCGTCGTGCTCGTCTTCTATCTGCGCGCCCATAATTTTCTCGGATATGTACAGATCAGCCGCCTTCTCCACTTCTCTTCTAACAAAATCAAGTGTGTGTTTGTTTTTCGATATCTCCAAAAGCTTCTCGACAGACCCCTCCATCTTTTCAAGCATCTCTTTGCGCTCCTTCTCCTCTGCGAATCTGTACTGGAGAAGAGGCGCCAGCGCCTTCTGCGACATCTCCTCCACTATTCTCCCAAGAATCGACAAAAACGACGCTTTGTACGAAGAAACGTTCAGCGTGTCGAGGATTACAACCTCTCCCACGGCTACCCCCAGGTCGTTTTCGATCTCTACCAGCTCCTCCTCCAACGAAAACATTTCTTCTATGAAATGCGCAAGAATCCCGTGCTCCTCCTCCTTCTGGTACATAAATGAGTTGAGAAACACCGAGAGAGCGCTGAGGTACTTCTTCACCGTTCCCACCAGCAGCGCGTTGTGCACGTCCGGATGCACCGCGTGCAGAGCCACGCACTCGGCGAACACCCGCCTCAGAAGCGTTTTAGCGCCGTCTGACCACTCCGAGTATTTCCTCGTAAGTATCTGCTCAAGCTCTTTGCTGTACTGCACTGTGAACATTGTCTGTATTTCGTCTCTATCCTCCTGGTCTAGCTCGACCCCTTTGCTGTACCCGTATCTGTTCTTCAAAAACAGCAGAAACTCTCTTAGCTCCTCCGAGTGGTGCAGCACCAGCGACTTCCTCTGCTTCGACTTTGTGTTCATGCACTCTTTGAACTTCCTCACAACGATCTGCGACATGACCATATCTATCAGCTCTGCGTAGTACTCTGCTGTCAGCCCAGGGTTTGCCTCGGCGGCTGCAAACTGGTCCGAGGAGTCTTCAGGCTCGTTGAACGAGTTGTTGTTTGGATCTTCGTTGCATTCTTCGTTGCATTTACCACCGCATTCACCACCACACCTACCACCACATTCATCACCGCATCTGTTATCGGCGCTGGAGCTGCGATCAGACTCGCATTCGGAGCCTGTTTCGCTTTCATACTCGCTGTCTGACGTGCGCGGGGTGCCCCGCTCGTTCGCAAGGCGCGTTCTCTTTTCTCTTTCCGTCTCAATGTCCTCAGCGGCCGTCTCTGCGCTGCTGCTGTCTTCTGCTTCGGGCTGTGCGCTTGCGCGCTTCTTCGGGTACTTCTCTGCCTCTTCTATCTCCGAGAGAATTTTCAGTATCTCCTCGAACTCTCCCAGCTCTTTTCTTATGTACTCGAGATACCACTCTGGCTTGTCGAGCCTGTTGGTTTCAAAAGACCCGAGAAAATGGTGCCCGAATTTCTCGAATATCTCCTCAAAATACGTGCTGATCCAGAACTCTCTTCTCTTTCTTCTGCTTCTGTACATTTTGCTCAGCTCCCATAGCGAGGCTCCTATTTTCTTTGCAAAGTCTATCAGCCTGTCCAGCCTCAGGCTCTTCTTGTCCCTGTTGATCTCCACCGCGTACAGCCGAAGATGTGACAGCACGTGTTCTTTTATCGCGCTGTGCAGGTTGCAAAACCCGTACGCCTGGGCCTCCCTCCCCATTTCCTTGATCTTTTTGACGGTTTCCGGCATATTGCTTGACAGCGACAGCTCGAGGGTGTTGACGTTATTTACAACTTTCTTGTACTCCCTCGTCAGCTCTGTTTTTTTCTTTTCTATTTCTTTTTTCTCTGCCTCGCCTACCATTTTTTTAGCCTTTTCCAGCATTTCTTTTTTCCTCCTTATCTTATCTGCTCTCTCTGCCTTTTCGCTGTTGAGTCTTGCCAGCAGCTCTCTTCTCTCCTCCAGGCTTTTTTGTATTTCCAGCAAAATCGCCGCTCTCTCGTTATCTTTGCTTGTCTCCTCCTTCAGCATCTGCGCAACCTTTTCCTCTATCTCTCTAAGCTCCTTTATACTCATCCAGTGTTTTGAAAAGAATTTCCAATAAATACCTTTATTAAAAAATTAAATTAAACAGCTCGCAAGTCGCACAAAGGTATCCTCAAACCATCTTCTCTCACCGTCGCAAGTGTGGCAGCCTTCTCAGACTGCTCTGGCCTCTTTAGCAGCAGCCAGCACCGGCAATAGCCGAACAACCGCCCTCCAGAACACCTTGCATCTATTTTCTCGTAGCCAGCGCTGTCACCAGAAATTAAATTTGCATCTCTTCAGCTCTTGCTTTATAAGTGATATTGGCGTATGCAAGTTGCAGCAACTTCGGGATAACTCTCTTACCTACATCTAGTGTAATTTCGGGATAACTCTCTCATTTACATCTAGTGTAACTTCGGGATAACCCTCTTACCTACATCTAGTGTAATCACGGGATTACCCCTCTCATCTACATCCTTCGCTTTATTTTTTTATTCGCAAGGCCAGTACTAACAGTGCATAAAAACTACCCCTGCAAAAAATGCTAATTAATTCAGAGCTGGTCGAGCTGTCCGTGGCACTTGGACTTGCGGGAAGAAAGACAACCAGAATAGAGTCTGCGCGAATAACAGAAGATAAAGACAAAATCAAAGAGTACCTCAAAGTGATTTCAAAAATAAGCGATAGATCAGAAATAACGGTCAAGGAAAACACGTTAGAGTTCACGCCAGGATCGATCAGATCCGGGTCTTTCGACATCGAGCTGAAGTACAACGGCATAGGCGAAGTCATAAAGCATCTGCTTCCGGTCGTGGGATTCAGCAGGGGGCCCATGAGGATACGCTTCAAGGGGTACACGAACTCCTCCCACAGAAACGAGCCGTGCGTCGACGTGGTGAAATCGGTCCACTGCAAAATATCGGAAGAGTTCGGGCTGGTAACCGACATCCGGATCACCAAAAGATCGATTTTTCCGTCGATTGATGGAGAGGTTCTTTTTCTCAGCGAGCCGTTGAAAAGCTCCTTATCTCCCGTTAAAATAGATAGAAGAGAAGAGCTAGAGAGAATCGTGTGCGTGAACTATTCGACCAGGATTGGAAGCGACATACTCACGCGAGTCACTAACACAGAGAGAGACTATCTGAAGAAAATCACGCCAAAAATCAAAGTCTACAACGACATAGGAAACAGAACGAACTCTGGGGCTACCCCTGGGTTTGGATCGGTAATGCTCGCGTACGGAAAAAACTCAGTCTACTATTCGGATAGCGTTTCAGACGGAGCGGCGACAGATGCAGAAGGCGCGCCTGAAAAGAGAACAGAAAAACTAGTTAGGGAATTCCTCAGAACGATCAGAAAAAGCGGGGCGTACGACGAAAAGGTGCAGAACTTCGTGCTGGTTCTGCTCGCGTTCACTTCAGAAGACGCCAGCGCAGTTCTAGTCAGTAGAATAGATAGAGAGGGAAGAGAGGTGCTGCGTCTGCTGGAAAGTATTTTAAAATACACCTATACGATAGAGAAACACAAAAAATCAAAGTCAGAAGTAGATCAGGGAGTGTCCGATAGCCTCTATGTGGTGAAGTCTTTCGGAGTAGGCTACTCTAACATATACAGACCAACTCAGTAGGGGTGCAGGCAGGTGGGGTGCAGGGATTAGTTGGCCCTGAAAGAGAGGGAGATCTGTTGGCAGTATCAACATGGCAGTTGAGTTTAGTGCTATTATACCAACAGTGGATCGTTGGGTATTCAAGTGAGTAATTTGCAGATCATGAGATAGTTAACTGGATAATTTGCAGACCGTGGGATACCTAACTGGATAATTTAAAGATCATGGAATACCTAACTGGATAACCATACTCACATCTTTTACTCTTTGATATGATCTCTAGATAAAAAATAAGTTTTAGGGGTACCCCTGCACTTGCAAACATAAATTTGAGGGGCCCCTGTGCTTGCAGCAAATAAAATATTGAAATGGCAAAATAGTTTTACCAAATAGTTTTGCCAAATAGTTTTGCCAAACGCGTCAAAAAAGTGCCACAAAGCGGCATAAAAAATAGTTTCTCACCTAAAACACCTGTATAAAATTTTTACATATTTATACAAAACCTTATTTGTAAATAAAATTTTTTCACAGATGCAAGAACAGTCATACAAAGAAAAAAAAGTTTCAAAAATCCGTCTTTTCTGGTTCGCCGTGTCTTCTGTTTTCTACGTGGCGTTCTTTTTCGCGATTATACCCATAATGTACGCCATCTACAGGCTGGGAGGCGTGTTCAAGCTCGACATGGCGAGATACCGCTCGGTTGTCGGAAGATTTTGGCTGGAGATTACAAGGGCGTGGCTGTCGGTGGTGATAGGACAGAACATGACCGTCGCGTGCGATACAAGGATCCTGGGCGCCAAGGGCAGGGCCATAGTCATATCCAACCACACGACGTACATGGACTGGATATACATCTGGGTCGCTCTGATCGCAGCGAAAAAAGACCCCATAATATTCGTTGCGAAAAAAGAAGTGAGCTCGGTCCCGATTCTCAACCTCGGAATAGACATGCTGAAGTTCATTCTGCTGACGCGCGACAAGTCCAAGGACTCTGCGACGCTGCTGAAAGGATGCGACTACGCCAGCGCGGCGGAAAACTCCTGCGTGGTGATCTACCCCGAGGGAACGTTTATCGATAAAAACACAAAAGAGGGAGCAGACAAATTTTTACAGGCCCAAAAAGATTTAGAAAAACAGATTGAAGAGACCGAAGATCTTGATGAAAAAAACAGGCTGAAAGAAAAGCTGAAAATACCAAGCGATATCACCAAAAGCTTCGACAGGGTGATATTCCCAAAGTCGTTTGGGCTTGACACCATCAAGAGCTCGATAAAAAGCATCGAGTATATCATCAACTGCACGATATTTGTCAAAACACCAGAAAATGCGTACCCGTCTGTGCACTACAGCGGCGACAGGCTGTTCAAGGGAATGTTCCCAGACATGGAGTCCCTTGTGGTGTGCGACTACGAAGACCCAGAAGCAGATCCAGAAAGAGAGTTCAGAACGGACACCAGCAGCTACTTGTACCACACGTTTGCGAAAAAAGATGCCCTACTGGGAGACATCGACAAGCTTAAGTACGAGCAGAGAAGGAAATACGGAGATTTCATGAACCAGGAGTTCGAGAGGAAAAACGAGGAGAAACAGTACGAGGTTTACACCAGCAGCTCTCTGCCATCAGCAAGATTAGTTATGACAGTCGGAAGTCTCACGATACTCTCGCTCGTAGCGTACGCGATATTTATAGTGGCTGCTTTTTTTTTCCGCTTTTTTATCAAGATTAACTGGTCTATAAACGACATGTTCCCTGAATGGACGCTGTAGTGGGCTGTCGGCGGGGTAGGCAAGCCAGCGCCAAAAGGCTGCCAATGCGGGACCAGTCGATTAAGAGAAGTATGCCGTCCACTAGCGTTTAAGGTATCCTGCGAGCACGGACCTGCTACTTACTGCAGGCGAAGAGCGTCCAGAGATACGCGCAAAAACCCCGCACCGCTCAAGCTTATCAGCCTAGGCAGTTATTATTGAGGGGCACCAGACGGCATGGAATTTTAATAAACTGTAGGCGTGGAGTATTTAGGTGGATAGTTTTTGATAAACGTAGGCATTTATCACTTGGTGAGGATAAATAGGTGTAGGCATTCCATTACTTATTAGAACTATTTATACTCGCAGTTTTTGATATGCCGTGTACATAAACTGTAGACATTACTAAGATTGAGAATACTTCAATTGAGAACGCTTCAATCGAGAACACTTCATCGCCCTTTGGCTGTCAAGGAGTGTTTCGCATTTCGGTGGCAAGACTTCATCGCCATTCCAACCCTCTTTTTATCGCATATTTACGCCCTGATAATTTCCTTATTGGGATAGTTGCCTAGTATGGCAAGGACATGACAGCAACCTAGTACCAAGCCAAAACGGAACAAGATGGAGCCGATCGCAGCGCGGTATTTATGCTACCCACGGCTTACCAAATTTGCCCTTCAAACCACTCGGCACCCACCTGCATACCCGCGCTCTTATCTCAACAGCACAGACACTACCAGCAATAATTAGCACAAGTTTTATATTTTTATGTATCCGCTAACAGTTATAAGAGTTGCTAGGGGACATCCAATCACGGTACAGCTGAAAGGAGGAACCATATACAAGGGAATTCTGTTCAAATGCGACCTATGGATGAACATACATTTAAAATACGTCTACAAAGACGGCGAAAAAGCCTACAAAGAATGCTACATCAAAGGAACAACTATAAAACAGATTCAGTGTGATAAAAAACATCTTACAACACAAGAGATACTTCAAAAAAGGAGAAAATAAAGATACGGCTGTTGTTTGAGTTAGCAAGTCTAATGATCTATCGCCGAGTGTGCTGTGGCTATTATCTCGGATATAAGTGTTGGTCGGATATAAGTGTTGGTCGGATATAGGTATTGGTCGGATATAGTTATCACCCGACTATATCTATTACATATAACATGTCTATTGTATATAACACATCTACCCTACCTACCTGCCATATCTACCCTACCTCACCACCACCCCCCTAGCTGCCAAGCCCACCTCATTTAAAAATAAAATTACAACCTTAGAGATTTTTATTTTAGATTTTTATTTCTTATTTTTTTAAGAAATAAGGAGATGAAGGAAATGAACATACTAGACAATGAGATACAAATAGAAGCAAGAATCGAAGACCTGTACAGGAAAAGATACTCGGAAGAGTTCTTCGAACTAATTCAGAACAACAAGAATGTCAACGAGGTGCTACTTCCCTTCATAGAAGAATCCCTGGCGTGTAAAGATATAGAAAAAAAACGAATGGTGCTAAACATATTAATCAGATTGAAGCTATCTTCGAATATTTCGCTCTCGCTAATAGAAAGAATAGTAGAAACACTAGAAAGCGGCTCCATAGTCAACATGTCGCTCGGCGTCAGGTGCCTAATCGAAATTGTGAAGAAGACAAAAATCAGCGGCAGCTCACTTAGAAAAATCGTTGAAGCGATCAGCAGGTTCTTCACCGAGCTAACAGCAGGGCTATCTTCGAAAAACATAACCAACGAAGTCAGAAAAGGCGTTCTTCTAAGCAGCGAGCCTGTCTTCCTCCTTCTTCTGCTCGCGCAGGCCTCGAAAGAAGAAATGAGCGTCTGCGGGGGAACAGCAGCGCGCGCTCTCTGCGGCTTCTGCATGTTTTTTGTCCAGAACTCAGAAACAGCGCCCCAGTACCTAAGTAACGAAAGCATCAAGCTGCAGTGCATCACGACGCTAACTCAGATAATTTCTTGGTTCATGAGCATGATGAAGGGCGATAACGCAGAAACACACGCGCTCTCGGGATTTCTCCCCGATCTAACGGTTTTTCTGCTCGACTTCTGCCCAGACGACGCCGTCAGCATAAAAAAAAGCGTCTATGAGCAGCTAAGTATGCTAAAATTCGAAAAAAAAAGGGTGCTATCGGGGTACTCGGAGACTATTTTGAAGGAGGGGATACTTCTGCGGCCAAAAAGCCACATTCTGAAGCTCCTCGGGCTAACGCTCTCGACGGAGTTTCTTGTGATGTTCAGAGATAGCACGCACAGGGTACTGTCGCTGAAGGTGTGCCGGGAGGCCGTGCGGATACTGATGGAGTCGCAGGACCACTCGCTCAATAAGCTGTGCGTCAACGTGCTAGTGCAAGTTAACGACACGATAATAGGAGACAGCATCAGCGTGGGAGAGAAGGGGTTTTTTATACGGACGAACTACTTAGCGTTTTTGAACGCGTTCAAGAAGTACGCAGAGATGCCTGTGACAGAAGAGACAAAAAACGTGCTCAGATCGGTTATCAGGGGGATGAAGAACACAATGCACTATTTTTCTCTGTTCCAGAACATCCCTTCGAACATGATCGTTTTTTCTCTGAAGTGTTTCACGCCTGCGGAGATTTCGGAGCTCTCTGTGAACCTCGGAAAGGCGTTCCGCCTCTTTTCTCTGTTCGATCTCGAGAAAAAGTCCGATATTATAATAGTGTGCGAATTTCTGCTGATATTTTTCTACCTGGACGCAGCGCTGTTTGACAGGATACTCGCAGAGAACGTAGAGCTGCTGTTTTCGCTGACAAAAAGCGATAAGGCGATGTTTGCGATATGGAGGCAGTTTCTGGCGTACGGAGGCGTGGTCAAGAAGTTCGCAGCGGTGGTGGTGCGCGAGCTCCTGAAGATAGTGCACGTTAAAAAAGAACGAGAATTCGTGGTGCAGGCGTTCCGCGAGATATTCAGCACCTTTGCAGTGCACAGGGTAGAAACAGAAGGCGTGGTAACCCAGTACCTGCAGGAAATATTCGAAAAGTGCCTGATACCGGACGAGAATCTCGGCTACACCGTTGAAATAGTTAAGGACCTGTTCAGAGCGATAGGGAAAGAGCGGCTGGAGGTGCTGAGCAAAGAGCTAGCGCTGAGTCTCCCGCTGTTTTTTTCGAAGCTGGAGAGGCTGAGAAGGCTGTACCCGGAGAGCGCAGACCACGTGGAGCTTAGTCTGACGGTTCCCGTTAAGATCTCCGTACTACTTCCGTTTCTAGGGCAAATAGCAAAATCCGTAGTGCTTGCGCTGCAAATGAAGAACGCGCTCTCTATTTTAGCCATAGAGCTGCTGGAAATGTGCGTGGACAATCTCAATTCGGACTTTCTAACAGCGTACCTCGGGGAAGAGCTGGACTCGATATTTGTTGCGCTTGTGGACCTTGTGCAGCACGAAGAGAGCTCCGTAATGGCCATAAAGATGCTCGGGAAACTTTCTGGAAAGGCGAGAAACACGTACTACCCCTCTTGCAGGGGGGTGCCATCTTCGGTATTTCTAACGGTGAACATTCCGGGGGCGACAGATCTCGTGGACATACCCGCAGACAAGATGGTGCTGGCGGGAGCGGAGGTTCTCCGGGCAGGGGGACCGGCAGCGCAGAAGGAGGAGGTTGTTTTAGTGGCGGGGCTTTTCTTCTCGAAGTTTTTTTCGTGGTGCACGTTGGAGGACGCGGCAATCGAGAGCCTGTGCAGGGACATCGAAGTGGTGCACGAGTCGAATTTTGAAAAGCTGCACAAATTCGTTAACTCTTCCGAATTCAAACCGAAGGCAGAGGATCTATCGTATAGGGACACATTAGCACCCACTGAGATCCCGAGCGCACTCATATCGGCGCTAATTCAGTGCGCATCGGAGGGCGTGGTGAGAAAAGGAGACGAAGTGAAAAGAGTAGTCGAAGGGGAGGGCGCAGTAGACGCGGAGGCGGAAGCGGAGGGCGGTAGCGTTGACCTCGAGGGAGTTTCCCACATCGAAGGAGCAAAAAAACTTTTGCACTCGATCTACGGGTTCATAACGGTCGTGAAAATTTTGGAGCTTGTGAGGTTCGAAGAGTACCAGAGGAAGATAAAAGCGGACACGGTAGTTTTTATCGAAGAGTTAGCGAAGGCTTTCGGAAAAGAAGAAACAGAGACGGTAGCACAGGAAATACTTAGCAGAATGTACAGCGTAGCCGTTAGGATGTGCGGGTCAAAGGAAAAAACCTCGCAGATGACGCTGTTCTACACTATTCTGCACACGTTTTGTTCGATGTGCTACTCGAATAGCGACACCGACAAGCTGTGCGGGATAAAAGGGGTGGTCTTTATAACGCAGCAACTGAACGTAGGCACTAACTGGCTGCTGTACCAGGAGATACGGGTGGTGAAGGCGCTGTTCTCTTCGCTTGTTTCGTCGAGGTACGACCACATCGAGGTGGTGAGGGAGGCGATTTTCCACATACTCAGAACGACGCACAATCCGGCAGAGGAGGCGGATCCAGCGGGGTCGGAGCATTTCACGCAGCTGATACTCTGTTTCGCGCAGGAGCTGAGCCACCCGTACGAGAAGATAAGAAGGATCAGCAAAGAGTGCCTGGAGCACAGCGCAGAGCTATTTGGAAGCGACGTTACAACGTTCCTTCTGCCTATTAGCGAGAAAATAACGGTGCAGATACTTAACAAGCCGCTGAGAGCGCTGCCAACAGGGGTGCAAATAGGAAATATGGACGTGATGACGTACCTGTTCGGTCTGCGGCCGCCCCTGCTGAAGATGGAGGAGAAGATCGAGAGGTTCATTGGGGAGGCGTTCCGGGTGGTTGCGTCTCCAAACAGCACGTTGGAGCTGAGGGAGGGAGCGGTGAGGCTCTTTGTGGCGGCTGCGGTATCCCCGGGGTTCACGTCGCCGCAGTTTCTGATGAAGATTTCGCAGGTGCTGATTAAGGGGCTGTTTGCGAAGGAGAAGGGGGTAGTGGAGGTGTGCAAGGACGGGCTGCGGCAGATGTACCTGCAGGGGAAAGAGACGCCGAGAGACGTGCTGCAGTCGTGGCTGCTGCCGGTGGTGAACTCGTTTGCGCAGAAGAAGATTGCGGCGCACGTGGTGGCGGGGCTGGTGTATCTGCAGGAGCTGGACCAGAGCCTGCTCAAGCACGGGCTCGCGATAACGATACTGGACATATTAGGAAAGAACCTTCCCGAAACGGACGCAGAAGAGATAGTGGACATGTGCTTCAGGGTGTTTTCGAAGGTGAACATGCCGCTGGAAGGCGAGTTTGTCACAAACGCCACGGTGCTGTACGTGCACTTCTTCAAAACCGCAAAAACGAAGGATCTTTCGCGCGGGTTCAAAATGTTCGTGGAGGCCAAGTCCGGGGTGATCGGGGTGCTGTTCCGAATGTGCAACGAGGACGACGACTCGTACTACATCACAATGACGGTGATAAGGGAGGTGCCGTCCGTTAAGGCAATTGGGAGGATGTTTATGCTGTCGTCGCAGGGTACGTGGAGGCAGTACGTGGTTTTGGACGCATTTGGGTACGTGTTCAACGAGGCGCAAATTGAGAAGGGGCTGGAGATATGGAGGGAGAGCGTTAGCGACTTAGAGTTCCAGAGAGTGCTTGTTAAGTACCTGTTTACGTCGGTGAGGGGGTTTCTGGCTTATTACGGCGTGGAGGAGGCGAAAATTCTGCCGGCGTGCGTTCCGAGGGAAAAAGACGCGGCGAAGAAGGGGCTGGCGATGTTTATTGAGGCTGTGAGGAGCGCGGAGATTCTGAGGGCGCCCGAGGGGGTGCAGAGGAGGCTGCTGAGGACGTACGCGGACCTTGTGCAGGACAAGTCGGTGCTGTGCGTGGAAGGGCCTGCGCTGTGGAAGATAGCGGTTGCGGAGGCGGTGCTTGCGGAGGCGGAAAAAGAGGACAGGGCGATAAGAGATGGCGGGAAAGATCTGCTGGACGAAGAAGGAAGTGATAACGGAAATATTTCCCAGTATGGTAACAGGAAAAAAACGAACAGCGGAGGAGAAGAGGCGTCTGAGAGCGATAGGGCAATTAGCGCGTTCCTCAGGGGGGTGCTGGAGGTGCCCGAGATAGGGCCGGTGGACGCCATCAGAATCACGGCGTACCTGATAGAGAACGGAGAAGAGGACAGAACAGACGCGTTTATTCCCCTTATAACAGCGCATCCGGAGTACTCGGAGTTCTCTATTCGGGGAATTGTGGCTCTACTTAGGAGAATTGGACCGGAGCCGTTTCTCGAGACTATTTCATCGGTGCTAGATAACGAAACTCTCTACAGGACCCATCTGCACATCGTGCTACCCGCTATCTCAGCTGTTCCGGAAATGTTCGTGCGGTCCGGAATCGAACCCGTGGCCTGCTCGATGGCGCAGAGGCTCTTTTTGAACGGGCACACGCGGCTGGCGGTCTCTCTGTTCAGGTCTGCGATGGTTTGGCGCCGTGCTGGAACGGTCTCTAATAGCACCGTAGGATTCCTCCTGCCAGGGTACGTCTCCTACTACATCCACACGAAAAGCGCCGTTCTAATAGAGGGGGTAGAGCGCCTACCGTTCGATCCTAACGCGTCGGAGCAGATTACCGTTATAAACGAGAAATTATCGCCCGGTAACGTCAGCGCCCTCTACACGAAATCCGCCAGAGCTGGATCTAAAATATCCGAGGTTCTGAAGCCTGTGCTGAAAATGTGCTTCAGAGAGGAGAGCCGCGCCGAGGAGATGAGAGATCTTCTGGCAGAGATAGCAGAGGTAGATAAGGAGTACCTCTTAGAGATATTTAACGTAATACCAGATAGCCCAAAAGCGCTCAGAACGATAGTAGCGTGCGCGTCCCTAATTGGAAGCGAGTTCGCCGTTGAAAGAGCCCTAACAGCGATGGAAGAAGGGCTCGCTGCAGGGGGTAACCAAATAACGCCGGAAGTTCTCTCCGAGTGCCTGATACTCGGAACGAGCCACCCTTCTTCTTCGATACTTCCGATGCTCGCGCAGATTCTGTCGCGCAGACCGGAGGTGTTCAGGTATCCCGAGGCAGCCGAATGCGCAGTTAGCATCATGCACAGCCCCGAAGTCTCGCTGCTACTTAAGCAGAACCTGCTGATGTCGATGAACAGCGAAGAGTTCCAGGAAATACGCCTTGGGCTGGTGTACACGATCTATTTAGACTCGCTTGTGAGAAAGGGAGAGGCAGCGCCAATTACCCCGGGGCTGCAGGGGCTATTTGTCAGGGGGCTGTTATCGCCATCTCACAAGATCAGAAACGACTTTTTCAGGGTTTTTGACGAGGGAGTGCCAGCGGACGCGAGGGAAAGGGTCCAGTACCTTTTCCAGTTCGATTGGGAGCTGTTTAAGAACGACGGGTGGGTGAGCGCTTTTTCGAGAATGCTGCTGGCGCTTTCTAACCTCAACGACTTTTCGCTCGTGCAGTTCTGGAGCTCTGACGAGGATCTGTGGAAGAGCACACTCGACCTGAAAAGCCTCCTAAGTGGAGACGTGATTAGCGCAGATGCGTTAGAAGAGACGAGCACAAATGCGGTAAGCACAACGGCGCTAAGTGGAGCGACAACCCCCGGAACAACAGCGCCAACGTCTCCAAAATCCGAGATAGCGAAAAAACGGCCGGGTAGGAAGCCGAAAAACGCAAAAAAAGCGCAGGAGGCGGGTGCCAGCGCAGGAAGCAGCCCGAACTTAACGGAAGATACGAGTGGAGCGGGAAGCGCTGGAGAATTAGAACGAAAAGAGGCTCAGAAAGTGGTAGCACAGAAGGCGGTTATTCGGCAGATGCTAATTCCGTTTGTTAACGGGTTGAGAAAACACGGGAAACTATCTAGAGAGACGTTGAAAAATGCTATCTCTTCTCTGCTGTACAACACTAACGAGGGGTCTAGAGGGGTTCTGAAGGCGCTGCTGTCCTCTATTATCAAGCACCAGCCGGAAAAGATTAAAGAGAACATCCACTCGAGAGCGGAAGAGATGCTGATTAAGCTCGGGCAGGCGAGAACTCCGAACATGGCGGTCTCATCGGAGCCTGTTCTGCAGAGCATCGGACATATCTGCCGTGCGAAGCCGTACCTGTGCAGGGTAATGGAGGTAGCGCAGAGCACCGGCAGCTGGACAACGGTCGCAGAGACCCTGGAGGGAAAAAAAAGCTCCTCGTTAGTCTACTTAGAAATAGAAGAAAAAGACTATCTGTTAGCGCAGTTAAGAGTCTCCGCAATATATCCGGAGACAGTTAGGGCGCTAACGTACCAGCAAATAGGAAAAGTGAAAACAGCACAGAGCGAATACGAAGAGATACAGGCTAAGGCGCAGAGCGGCGCGCTGCTATTCAACGAAGAGGAGTACAAGACGTGGAAGGAGCAGTGGATAGAGTGCGCGTCGTACCTGCAGCAGTGGGACCTCCTCTCTGAAATAGGCGCAGCAACAAAAGACGCGTCTCTTGTGGCTAAGTCAAAGTGGTACACAACGGATTTTTCGATAGAAGCGGAAAAAGCCGCGTTCAAAGCGGTTCTAGAGGAAGTGCCGCAGCAGAGCAGGGCTTTTTACGATCTTTTCATAGTTGGAGACAGAACGCCAGAAACAGAAGAGAGCCTGTACCGAATAGTCTCGTCAACGATAGAAGAAATATCAAAGTTCCCGAAATTATCGCCACGGCAGCTGTCAGCGGTTGAGAAATTTCAAATTGTCGTTGAAATGAACGAGTCATGGCAGCTGAACGGCTCAGAAGAGACAAAAAAAGACCTAGTTGGGATATTTCTGGCGTGGAAAGAGCGAATGCCGTGCGAGTGGTCGTCACTTGCGTTTTGGTCGATGGTGGTGAAGTGGAGAACGCACGTGTTCTCGTCACTTTGGAACTCTAGCACGAAGGAGAAAGCGCTGCAGTACAGGGGGTACCACGAGACAGCGCACATTCTGAACCTATTTTCTAAGACGCTGAGAAAACACTCGGCGCATCCGGCAGCGCTTTCGAATCTTGAGAGCATCTACACGCTGCCCAACATCGAAATTTCAGACGCGTACATGAAGCTTGAAGAGCACGCGAAATGCTATTTGGAAATGGAGGAGTACAGCGCGGGCCTAGACCTGCTCGGAATGACCAACCTGAACTACTTTACGGCAGCGCAGAAGAGCGGCGTGTTTCTGCTGAGGGGAGAGCTTCTGGAAAAAAAGGGGCAGCTTGAGGAGACTGCGAAAATCTACGCGCAGGCTGTGCAGGTGCATCCAACGAACGCGAAGGCGTGGTACAGATGGGGCGCGCTGAGCCGAACGAGCAGTCCCTCTAACGCAATCAGCGCGTTTGTGCAGGCGGCTGCGATATCTTCTGGGCACTTAGCGAGAAAGGCGGTGGCCGGAATAGTGTCGCTGATGGACGGAGAGGAAAAAGAGAGCGAAGAGGCGAAAAAAGCGTTCGAGAACTCGATTGGAGAGATAGACGCGTGGCACTTTATTCCGTTCGTGCACCAGATGGTGGCGATGGTGGGGCGCACGGGGTCCCAGATGGCGATGTCTGCGCTGTACCGGGTGGCAAGAATATACCCGCAGGCTGTTTACTTCCCTGTTAGAACGGCGCTGGAGGCGGAGAGGAAAAAAGGAGTTGAGGGAGGGCCTATTGCGGACCTGTGGACATTTTTGAAGACGGGGTTTACGCTGATGTGCATAAATATCGAGGGAATAGTGGAGAGCCTTACGCTGCGTCTGAGGTGTTCGGCTGAAGAGGAGTTCTACAGGCTGGTTTGCGCGCTTCTGTCGGAGGCGCTGCAGCAGCTGTTCGGAAAAGAGCCGCCAGAAGCAAATACGTTATCAGTAGCGATCACGAAGATATCGAAGATGATCGGGATGTCGTCTCTTGCTGCTAAGTACAAGGAGAACTTCGATAAAGAGTTCGAGGTGGCGATGAGAGGGGAGGGGCTTGGAAACGCGAGCAAGACGTGGGAGATAGCGCAGGTGCTGCTGCACTGGAAAGGCGCGCTGGAAAGGGTGCTGGGTGTGGTGCCAAAGCGGCTGAGCATGGAGAACATATCGAGAAGGCTTATCGACTTCGAGCAGAAGAGCGAAGACATAGAGATGTTCGGGCAGTACATCGATATAAAGGACAGGGCGCCGCAGATAGTGAAGATATCGAGATTTGAGCCCGAGATACTGATAGAGAGAAAGGCCGGAATAAGCCTGAGAAGAATATCGATTAGGGGAAATAACGGCGTGGTGTACAAGGTGGCGCTGCAGATACCCTCTGGGGGAAGCGCAAGAAGAGAAGAGAGGTTCATTCAGGTTCTGTCGCTGATTAACACGGTGCTGCTGAATTCGATAGAGATGCAGAAAAGAGGCGCGAAAATCGGAATCAAGAAGATAGTGGCGCTGAACCAGCAGACGAGAATAATTCTGGAGGAGGAAGAGTCTGTGTGTTTTGGGAAACTTTTGGAGGAGAAGATGGGGAAGCAGAAGGTGTTCGAGTTTATATTCAAGTGCAGGAAGATGATGGAGAAGGAGGGGGATCAAAGGGGGGACCCTTTGGACGCCGAGAGAAGAATGAAGATGTTCACGAAAGCTACCGAGGAGATAGACGACGAGATGCTGTACGGGGCGTTTATGGAAAGATACAGCACGCAGGACGAGTTTTTCTACTTTAGGAAAAGAGTGGCGGTATCTCACGCGCTTCACTGTCTGTTGGCGTACGTGTTTGGAATAGGGTCGAGAATGCCGTCAAGGATGTTTGTTGGAACGACTTCTGGATCTATTTTATCAACGGAGTTTTATCCGTCGCATTTGGAAAAGCCGTCGGTAGAGGAGGTGCCGTTCAGAATGACGCCAAACATCCAGAAGCTGATCGGGAGAGCGGGGCTGGAGGGCCCTTTTCTCTCGACGATGTACCATTTCGCGACTCTTCTAGATAGGAAAGAGTATCTGAAGACGTACGTGCACGCGCTGGTAAGAGAAGACGTTGGAGAAGAGGTCGCAGAGAGGTGCACGAATATTTCAAAGAGCAAGGTAAAAGAGCTAATTGCATCGGAGGAATCGCCAGCAAAGGGAATTATCAGACTGGTAGGAAATGCAACGTCGCCAGAAAGGCTATCGATGATGGATCCGCAGTGGCACCCCTGGTTCTAGAGGTGGTAGGGATGGTAAGGATGGTAGGGATGAGAGGAATGGTAAAGATGGTAGGGATGATAGGAATGATAAGGATCGTAGGGATGTTATATTTAACGGTGAATAAACGTATTATTGTTAGATTATTGGGATGCTCAGGGGTAGCTCAGGTGCTGTAGATCGAATGGGTGCGTGCTAGTGAATGTTCAGGGCGATTGGAACGCAGTGTCTGACGTATGCTGTAAGTGACGCTGCCAGGATATTTCAGGAGATGCCAGAAAATGCCAAGAGATTCCAACACTGACATGCCATATATCGTATTACATGCCATATCCTACAGCACCATATACCACCCCATACCACCCCGTCCATTCTGTTTCATATTTGCTATATATTCTGTAACACCGGAAGGGCATGGCAGGAGTAGTCACGCAAATCGTCATAGGGAGCCCTCCTTATGCCGTTTCGCCTGTGGTGGTGGTGAAGGCTGATAAGGAAATTCGGTTATTTAACGAGGGGTCCTACACGCTAAAGGGGAAAAAGGCTCTTGTTAACGACGGGAGGTTCTGGCTCGTGTTCACAGACGATATAGCCGTGCGCGAGGGGCTGGAAATATCGATTGGAGAGGAGAACGGAAAGAAGTCTCTGATAAAAATCATCGGAGTTACGGAGGGAATCTCGAGGTTTTTTATCGAAGACTTTTTCTCGAAGGAGATGCCGCTTCCGCGTAACATATTTCTGGACGTTATTTCCGAAGCGCCTGCTTCTGCTATCGCGTCTGAACCGGCTGCGGAAAGTGTCCGGGTGCCTGGCGTTGCGAGATTGCCTCCTGTTAAAGGTGCGCCTCCCCCGCCGGCTATGGGGGTGCGCAGGGAGCTTGTGTGTCCCGTGCGTCTCGATCCGAATTTTCAAACGGTTTTTCCCAGGGTGGCGTGGAGCTCTTCTCTGACGATTAAGGGGTCTATTTACGAGAGCAGCGCGATGTACGTCGCTGAAAGAGACTGGCTGGCGGTGGAGGAGCGGTTCAGAACAGCGTTCTGCGTGGCGCGGACGCAGGAGACGAAGATTTTGGCGGCGCCTGTGCAAAAAGCGCAGGCTAGAGACCGGTTACTGTCTGAAAAACAAAAATTTTTATTATCTGTGATTTTTGCGGCTTTTGATAAGAAAAAAGTCTCGCTTCTGAAAATATCCTCGGAAATATCGGGGTGGCTGCGGGCCGACCTGCAGGTCTTTCTGGTTGAGGAGCTTGTCAGCCTCTCTTCTGTCTTCCCCTCGGACCCCGACTGCGCGTCGCTTGTCTCCTCGCAGGACGCAGCACTTTGCAGCACCGAGATGAGGGTCAAGGAGTTTCTGGGTGGCTGTTCAAGAGAGATGCTTTTTCTTGCAAGGTGCTACTTCTCTTCTCTTCCTTCGCTCCTGGGCGCGCTGTCGGACCTTGAAACACTTTCGCGCGATCTAGAATCTGCGCTGTCCGATGAAGATCTCCCGAAAGTCCTCGTTCTCTCTTTGAAGCTTGGAAACGCCGTTAACTGCAAATACGCGGCGCATACCCCGAGCTGCTCAGAAGCGAAGTCGCTTCCTCTTCCCGCGTTTTCTTCGTTTGCGCGCTGCGCTATTCCGCCCGCGATATTTGAATCCATCGACTTCAAAGCGGCTTTTCCTGATACCCCCCCTATAAAACCGGATGCGCCCTCTGCTCCAACGCCTTTTTCCAACACTCTTCTTGGGTTTGTCGTGGTATCTCTTCGCGATAAAATTGATTTTGCGCAGACTGTGAAGAAGTTCGCTTTCTTCAGGTCTTTCCAGCTGAGAACCCTCAAAGACCTCGTGAATTACATATCCGGCGAGGTGAACCAGCTGGGGCCTGCGTGCAGCTCTCCAGGCGGGGCTGGGAAGATAGAGCACCTGAGAACTCTTCTCGCACGGGCGCAGGGCCTTGTATCTTCGTCTGAGGAGCTGCTTTCTTCTTTGTCGAGGAGGTTCGCGGACTCTCCGGACACTCTTCCCCACAATATTTCGGCTGCGGTTGGCGCACTCGACGCTTTATCTCATCTGTTCTTGTGATATTCTTTCGATGAATGCGAGAACGAGCGCGTTTTCTGTTTGCGCGCGTTTTTCGGTGTCCAGCTCGTCAAATATGTCGCTTGCGTGGTCCAGGCCCTCTACTGCCGTGAGAACTCTTGCTGAGTCTAGCTCAAGCGCGAGGATCCTGCCTTCTATTTTCCTGTTCCGTATTCCGTATTCTTTTATTCTGTAGGTCTTTGGCTTTTCCTTTTCCTTTAGGAGCTGGTCGATCCACGGGTCTTTGCACTTTGTTTCTTGGACGCCTTCTGGCGTGACGAGGTATATTATCTGTTTGAACTCGTTTTCTTTCTCCCTGTTGTATGCCACGACGCTGTTTTTGTTTAGAAGATAGAACGAGAGAGACCCGCTGATGGCCGCCCTTCCCTTTGTGAAGCCTCTGCTAAGGATCGCTTCTTCAAAGAGCTCGTGCTCCTCCAGCGTAATAATCATAAAAAGAGAAATTGTAGAGGCGGTATTTATAGGTGGGCGTCGCTGTGCTGTATGTGGGTGAACGAGTGTTATGGGGCATCTTGTAGGCTACCCTTGCAGAACACCAAACACACCCTTGCACAACACCTACTCGTTCCGTACTGCCTCTGCTATTCCAAAACGTCGTCTAGCTATGGCACGCCTAGAAAAATAACCAATAAATGCTCAAATTCTACCTGCTCAATTTTTATTCCGAAAATGTCCCGTAACTTTTTGAAAATAGGTAGAGATAGTTTTCGGGAACGTAAAAACCTCAGCAATTGCAACGCTTCTGAGGCAGCCGCCGCAAGCAGACCGAACAGAAGCAAGCCACATCCAGTGGATGCAGCCACACGCTGGTAGCTAGAGGAACAGACAGGTACAAACGAGACCCTAAATGAAGCCGCGTCACCCTCTGTCCTTCGCTAGACCCCCATTTCCAGAATCACTTGCTAAAATAGCGCAACTCGCCTGTGTTTCAGAAAACTCAAGAATGAAGAAGAGCAGAGAGGAAGAGAAGGATGAGGTAAGAGAGGTCGAGAAGGTGGTGGTAAAGGAGCAAGAAACAAAAGCCATTTGGATCGCTCTTCTGGAACTTGCGCTCTTCACAGCCATATCAGTTATAGATATCTGTTACGTTTTCAAGAAGACATGACTGGTAGGGGTGGTCACAGTTTAGTATCAGTGGTGGTCATAATTTATTATCAGTGCTACCCAGTGCTTAACTGACTACCCAACTCTTCTCAGCCCACCGTCCTCTCCTAAACCCCTGCAACAGACAAGCAGAATAAGAAGCGGGGTGTCCGGGAAATGCCGTTGGATCGGCTTGAACGCCGCTGCACGTGCCGCTAGCACCGCTCGTAATCTATTCGCTACGTTACTGCGAAGGGTGCTTTTGGATGAGAGCTATCGTTGGTCTTCCGTGCGGGCAGTTCCAGGGCCTGCTTGTCTCGCTGAGATTGTTCAAGATATCCTGCATCTGGTCTTTTCCCAGCGGCTCCCCAATCATGATGCTTGTTCTACACGCTTTTGTTGCAAGGGCCTTTCTAAGCTCTGAAAATATCACCTTCGTGTTCCTGCTCTCCTTCACTGTCTCGAGCAACTCTCTCAGCTCTGCTTCCCCAAACACCCCGGAGTCGTACGCTGGCGCCTCCAGTATCGCCATGCAGTCCTCTGACAGAACGAACCCGTGCGATTTCAGGAACGCCCTGTTCTCGTCTACCAGGTACCTCTCATACTCCGACAGAAACACCTCCGCAGGCCTTATCAGCACCTGTCTTGAGTACGCATACGCTTTTTTGAGGTTTTCGTAGTTCACGGCTTCGTCTGCAGAGTGCTGGTCTATCGCATAGAAGAGAGTGTGCCCGTTTTTTTTCTGTGTGGCAATAATAAACCCGTTGTTGAACTGCCCCACAATGCCCAGGTCTTTGATTTCTTCTCTTTGGAGCGGAATGCCCTCTTTGTGCTCGCATATCACAAGGTTTTCTTCTGAGTCTATCGCGTATCCAAAAACGCTTGCCTGGTGCGATATGTCTTCGCGTGCTTCTGGCGTCTCTGTGTCTTTTCTTAGCGATCCGCACTTATTCTGCGCGCATCCTTCTGGACCGGGCTTCTCACTCTCCTTCTGTGTCTTGCTCCTTTGTGGCTCTGCCTGCGTGCCTATCTGTGCTTGTTTCGCTGGTGTGTTCGTAATTTTATCTGGGTTCTCTTCTATTTCTGTGCTTCTCCACGTGTACTCTGTTCTGTTCCCTTTGATAAAGGACAAAATTGGATGGGCACGGGGCGCTTTGCCTGCTGATCTCTGCATCTCTTCTCTGCTCTGTAGATTTTCGATCTCCTGTGCGATGAGAAGCTCTTTGTAGATGAGCCTATGGTGCTTGTTGCTGCGCGTGCCTATGTTCATCCTCTCTTTTTCCTCTGGGTGGCGCTCGAGAACCTCGAGATAGAAAACGATTTTTTTATCTAGGTTTTTTGCTAGAGTGGTAAGACTTTGCAAAATTTTCCGGCTTTCAACTATTCTTCCGTCTGCGCACATCACGCCCTCTGCGCCCGCCCCCTCCGCCACTATTCCCCGAAGCGTAAACTGCCTCCTCTTTATCTTGAACACGCTACACGCCTCCCTGACGCCAAAAGACCTTGCAACCCTCAGAACAGACTTGTCTTTAGCGGCTAACGCGCTCGAAAAAAGCTGTTTCCCGTTCATTTCTACAATAAACTCGACTCTATGCGCGACCGTGCACTTTCTTGCAAGCGCGACCATGTTTCTCGCATACTCTCCGATGTTCTTAGCAAGATAAGCGTATCTCACGGGGGAATCTCTGTGAAAGTTTTTGATTCTCACGGTTGTGCCGTTTTCAGGCCTATACCCGTCTTTTTTCAACACTTTGTCTTTGTGCGCGTGCACTTCCGTGGATCTTATCTGTCCTGCTCTTTTTGTGTTTATGTACAGCTCTCCTATCTGCGAGATCGAATAGAGAGCGGCTCCCTTGCACCCGTACGTTTCGCTCGTGTGCTTGGACGTCCCGCCAAGCGACAGAAAGTTCTCGTTCACCTCGACCCCTTCCCCGTTATCCTGCATGGCAAAAGAGAACGTCTCTTTCTCACAGACTATGCCAATAGTGATCCTGTCTGACTTAGCATCGATGCTGTTCTCCACTAGCTCCTTCAATAAGATGTACACGTCAGGCACAACTTGCGACGCCGAAATAAGCATCTGCGTCTCTTCCGGAAGTATTTCTATGCTCATCGCAATATTTTTAATGGATAGAAGCGCCCTGTATAAGAGGCACGGGAAGCTCAAAAGAGAAATCGCCTCTTTGGAAACGTGCGATCTCTACAGCGTATCACAGCTGACATACCGAATAAAAGACCTCGAGAGAAACATCAAAGAGAGAATAAAACAGCTGCTTGAGGAGATCAGCATTCTTCAGAGAGAAGAAAAAGAGCTTTTGTGATAGTGGTGGTAGGTGGAGTGAGTAGGTGGAGTGATTAGGTGGGTTATGAGGGAATAAATGTAGCACATAGAGATGATATACCCCCAGGCATATCCACAAGGCATTTCAGAGTACCAATTGATCTGTTGGACCGATGTGTACCCCCAT
>Ga0190275_10000388_pt1 | contig 40175 bp, 28 predicted proteins | sample Popmic550T_FD_133745 | JGI IMG/M metagenome (GOLD analysis project Ga0190275, IMG submission 133745) | Populus adjacent soil microbial communities from riparian zone of Yellowstone River, Montana, USA - 550 T | ecosystem: Environmental > Terrestrial > Soil > Riparian zone > Trees stand | place... | reverse complement strand
CGCGTCAAGTCTTGTCCTTTCTCCCCTTTCGCTATTAATACTGTACATAGAGTTATCCAGCACGATCATCAAGTCTCCCTTCATTGGCAAATTAAAATATCGAGCTGTAAATTGTGTTGACCGTGGAGTAGTTATGTGAATAGTTTGTAGAGCACGAGATAGTTTAGCTGAATAGGTTTTAGATTGTAGGGTAGTTATGTGAATAATTTGTAGGCTGTGTGGTATTTATCTGAATAGTTTGCAGATTGTAGAGTAGTTAACAGAATAATTTGCAGACCATGAGACAGTTATCTGAATAGTTTGCAGACCTTGAGACAGTTATCTGAACAATTCTAGGAATAAATCTGTTACTCTTTGATCTGAGGTCTACACTACCATTAAATAGTGACATCCACAAGACCCTTTTTCAGCAGACAGCAATAGCCTAATTTTAGAAAATTGAAACTGCATCCGAAAGTCTTCCGTACTTTTTAAAAAAAGTTACGGGTCGTTTTGCAAAAATTACTCGGTAGCACAAACGCCCCAGAGAAGCTTTCGAGTACATCGCGCTCTGCCTGCCCTAGAATCAGCACTACACAGCCCTTTCTTTTCCATAAAAGTCGCTCTCTGCCGACGCTATTCACTGGCTTGGAAACAAAGTCGCGAATTACTGTTTTTAGTGAAACAGAGTCGCACAGAATACATATAGCTTGCGAAGAAAACAGAAAAATGCCAGAGAAGAGCCCTGTAGAACCAGCAGAGCCAAAAAACCTTGTAAATGCTTTTATATTCCACACAACGGTCAGAACGGCAGAAATCATCAAAGAAATAGAGAAAATCAGAGAAGCCGAAGATAGAAAAGACGAGCTGTACGGAGAGGTCTGCGAGCTCATCCTGCGCCACTTCAATGACATCCGCGTCGCCCACGATGCAATCGAGAGGCAGGTCGCTGCGCCCGAGGAAAGAGCCGCGCTGCAGCAGGCCCTCAAAATGGTCTCTGTCGAAGGCATCATCTACAGCATCGGACGCGCCCTCATCGAAATGAAGGGGCTCCACCGCGCAGCTAAAATCAACACCTGCTTTGTCAGACGCACGTGGAAGTTCTGGGTGCACCCAGAAAACGTCGAAACGGTCATTGCCATGGTTGTGAAGCACCTGCCTGTCTCGATTTTCGGAGACGACGGAAGCGGAAAGATATCCTCGAGAATTTCCAGCGTGTACTTCGACACCCCGGACTTCTTCCTGTATCAAAGACGCATCAAAAGAGACCACAAGGCGCAGGCGCTCCGAATAAGAAAATACGGCGAGTCCTCGATCATAGCGTACGTAGAGCTCAAAACGCACGAAGACGGATGGACAGGAGAAAGAACCACAAAAAGAAGGTTTCTGATCCACACAAAAACCATCTTCCAGCTCGCGCAGGGCGTCGACATCTGGGACGACATCAAGTCGATCAACAGCCCCGAGTCGCATCTTCTCTATCTCGAGGTGCTCTCTCTTATAAAAGAGCTCAACCTCGTTCCAGTTGTCAAAACGCTCTACACCCGCACCGCTTTCCAGTTTCCCGAAGACTCCTCGATCAGAATCTCCGTGGACACAAATCTCTCGATGTGGAACGGCCCGGAAGGAAAGGCGTTCCCGTACGCCATCCTTGAAATGAAGCTCGAGGAGGGCGTCGAAGCCGAATGGGTCCACAGCCTCATGCAGAGCCCGCTGGTTATTCCCGTCGACAAGTTCTCGAAGTACCTCCACGGATGCTCCGTCCACTACGAAGAGGTCCCGTGCGTCCCCTACTGGTACAACCAAATGGGCCGTATCGAGAAGAGATACACGCATCTCGAGCTCTCCGAGATAACGCGCAGCAAATTCCAGCCGCTTAACGAAGAGATAGCGAATGTCGTGAGAGCGCTTGCGGGCCTTTCAAACCTTCCAAGCGCAGCGGTCCAAACAGGGAGCACAACACTGCATGAGACACCAAACAAAGAGTTACAAAACAGCATTTCGCAGAAGACAGAACAAACAATGGGAAATAGCACGGGGGACAGGTATGCGCAGTTTTTCGATGGCACTTCCGAAAAGCCTCCAAAAGAGACAGCGGTCCCGGCGGAGCCCTCGGGAAAACACGTGGTGGTGCCTGTTCGGGTTGAGCCAAAGGTTTTTTTTGCCAACGAGCGCACTTTCCTTTCTTGGCTGCATTTCGCAATTTTCATCGGAGGGATTGGCGCTGCGCTGATGGGGCTTGGGGACCGCAAAGCGGCGCTCTCCGGGCTCTGCTTTATCATTGTTTCTGTTATTTTCTCGCTGTATGCGTTGTACCTGTACATTTGGAGAGCGAAAAAGATCCGAGAGAAGAGCCCCGGGCCTTACGACGACCACAGCGGGCCAATTATTCTTGTGGCAGTGTTTTTATCAGCTATGGTGACCTCTGTTTTCTTCAAGTTTCCGATTAAGTAGCAGAACCTGTGCTCAAATAGAAACTAGAACAGGATTCGCTATGTATACGTGTCAGATGGATTCGCAGCTGCACAATAAATAGAGGTTCTGTTTAGGTAGTGTGGGTGGTGTAGGTGGAGTGAGTGGAGTGGGTGGTGTAAGTTGTGGAGGTGGTGCAGGTGATGCAGGTAGCGTGGTTGATGTAAGTAATGTAGGTGATGTAAGTGGAGTGGGTGGTATGGGTGAAGTAAGTGGTGTAGCTGGTGCATGTTACGCGCTGTAATATGGGTGATCTTGCTGTGTGCGTGTGTGCAGCAGATCCTGGTATATGTATAAGTATTTTTTTTTATCCCCAGTCAATGACAATTAAGAGAAGAAACCACGGAAGAGCGAAAAAAAACAGAGGACACACAAGAGCCATCAGATGCGAGCACTGCTACTGCGCCTGCCCGAAAGACAAGGCGATCAAGAGGTTCCACATTAAAAACGTGATAGACAACGCGTCCCTTGATGATATTACGCAGGCGTCTGTTTACGAGACGTTCGAGGTTCCTAAGTTCTACTACAAGCTAGAGTACTGCGTATCGTGCGCAGTGCATTTGAAGATCGTGAGATCCAGGTCGGCCATCAACAGAAAAGACAGAACGAACCCTTTCACAAGGATGCGACAGGAGCAGCTGATACAGGCGTCGACAGCGCAATAAGTCCATAAATTATTGGTGTTTATCTTCTTGCAGATAGTTTCGCTGCGGTGCGGGGTACAGGCTGGGGAGTACGCCTTTAAAATTACTTGATCTGCTTTCAAAGATATCTTTTTATTAGATGGTACTCGTTGTGATTTGTTGTAAGTGCAGGGGTGTACTTGAGGGTGCAGGGGTATCTAAGATAGGTGCAGAATTTCGATAAAACTGCAGGCCATCCACTATCTAACTGAGTAACATCCAGACCATCTAGTACCTAACTGAGTAACATTCAGACCATCCACTATCTAACCGAGTAACATCCAGACCACCCAATACCTAACTGAGTAATTAGCAGTAAAAATCTTCTCCTCTTTGATATGAGATCTACATTTATTAAAAACATTTCTGCTATCTCCAAATATCTTCTGCTTCACCTCTCCGCAGCCGATCAGATGTTTCTCTCGTGGTGCATCACTTTCAGCTGCGTTCTCCACTGCGCTGCTGTCCCAGGCTCTGTTCTCGGCTCAAGGATCTCTATGTACTTCTCCAGCTCCTCCAGCGACACCGCGTCTTTTTCGGACACTGTTAGCGCAGGCGACAGAGCAAGCTCGATGTATTTTCTCATGTAGTTTTCGTACTCTCCGTTTTTTATCTTGTACAGGACGTTCGCCAATAGCGAAAGACATTTCGTGTTCCCTTTCTCGTGCCCCTTCCTATAACACTTCACAGCTTCATCTACTCTGTTCAGGTGCTCGAAGCACAGCCCGAAGTTCTCGTACGTCCCCGGCTCGTACGGCGAAAGCTCCACGCACTTCCTGAAAAAGTGCAGCGCGTACTCCCGCATATCGATCGAGAGATATATTTCCGCCATGTTATCCCACACGCGGTAGTCGTTATAGTTCTTTTTGATCGCTAAATTACACGCTTTGATAGCAGAGCACGTGTCTTTCAGGTGGAAATACTCCTGCGCCACAAAAACGTACGCAATATCGAACTCTCCAGGGCGCGTCTCCGAAAGTATCTTCTGGAACTGCTCTATGCTCCCTACGTGGTTCGACTGAAGCGATAAAAGGCTTCCTGCAACGTAGTGGTAGATCGGCAGGTTGTAGTACCTGTCGTACGCCACCAGAAGCAGCGCAGAAAGCTTCTCGACGTCTCTGTTGGAGTAGAGAACGTTCGCGAACTGGTCGACGCTATCTCTTTCAAAAGACGTTTGCAAAATGCTCTCGAAAATCTCCGTTGCCCGCTTGCTCTCTTTGTGGTGCGCAAATACCGTGGCGCGCATTCCCTGGAAAAAATCCGAGCGGAAAACGGGCCCCGGATGGTCTTCTGCGGAAAACGCCTTCAGCTCTGGAAGAGCGATGCACTTTTTGGACGCAAGTGTCATTTTGAACACCATTTTCATCTGCTCATCGCGCATGTTCGCTAAAAACTCGTCGATATTTGAAATTGTGCCGATCTCTGTGAGTATCTTGTACGGCTCCCAGAAGTACGGGAGCTTTTGGATTGTGTACCCGAGGCCCTTCTTCAGCGCCTTGTTCGAAATAGCGGCTCTCTTGGTGACCACAACGAGAAACACGAGGTACGCGTCGTCGAACACCGGTGAGTCGAGGAAGGTTTTTTTCACACCCCCCATCCGAAGGGAGTTTTTTATCTCTTCGCTTATTCTGTTCTCTTCGACCTCCTCTTCGCCCACTACGACGTTCTCTATCTGTTCAAGCTTGATCGAGGAGAGGACGTAGAGCGAGTAGTTTCTGAGAAAAACAGCCTCTTTTGGACAGCACGTGCAGTAGTGGTACGTGTTATAACGGCTGCTGCACGATAGAAGAGACGCAACTTGGTAGTACTCCCGCATGTGGAAGAGGTTCTGCGCTCGCAAAATGGAAAAGGGGATCTTTTGGGCCGGCGCCGAGCAGCTTTCGGCAATTCTCGACTTGAACAGAAACTCGAGAGAGTCCGACAAGCACCGCGTGTGAAGATCGGCGAGGTACGTTTCCACTGGCCGCAGCTCCATAAAAATAATAAACAAGCGTACACTATTACTAATGACCAAAAGACACTTATTAAAAGTGCAGGTGGGTGCTTAAGCGGACGGTTTTTAGGTGCAGGGGTGTTTTAGATATGTGCAGGGGTGTCCTGGAGGTGTAGAATTTTGATAAGCGATGTCCAGGCCTGACATCTCTTACTCTTTGGTAAGAGGTCTGCAAAATGATGATTATGGGCTATTTATTGGTGTTGTAGATTGTGGAGTAGTTATCTGAATAGCTTGTAGATCGTGGAGTAGTTAAGTGAATAATTTGTAGGTTGCGGCGTAGTTAAGTGAATAACTTGTAGGTTATGGAGTAGTTAACTGAATAAATATCAGTAACTATTTCCCACCCTTCGATATCAGGTCTACAGAGAAATTACCTTGAAACCCGAGGTGTTTTTGCGTGCTGCGGGCTATGTTAAAAGCTGTAGACTACATATCAAAGACTAAATATTTATTAAAAATTATTCACTTAAGTACCCCTAAAAGCTGTATTGCAATGTGCCGTTTGAGTTTAGAGCAAAAATAGTGATGAGTACCAAGAAGAAAAGAGCAGCAAATAGAACGATCATTCGGTTAGACATTTTTTCAGAGGCGTTCTTGCTGGAGATAGCGTTATGTTTTTCGTCTGGCCGGAATGGGTTGAGTGGCTGTGGTTGGGATGGCTTATTCTCGACCTGTGCTTCGGCTTTCGGCTGCTCTACCAACGTATCCAGCTTATCTGTGTGCGCTACCTTACTAGACACCAAGTTTTTGGTCTCTTCATCGCTAGCGCTCAGTTTTGCAGTTATTTCGCTGTCTACCTGGCTTATTTTTCTCGAGATATTTGTTATGTTCTGCACTCTGTCTATTATGCTGTTTACTTTGTCTTCTGTGCTATTTGTCAGGTATTCGAGGAACTCTATTCCGGACTTTTCGCCTGTGACTGTGGGCGACGCTAGAGTTTCAATTGCCGCTATGGCTCTGCTAACATGCCCGGACTCGTGTTGGCTTAGTTCTGTGTCTGCGCTATCTACGATGTCTTTTAGATCGGAGAGTTCTCTGCGTGCCTTCTCTGTGACAGTTTCCTTTGGAGCGTTGTAGATTAGAGAGCGAATTCTTGCTATACTCTGTGCTTTTTCATCTATCCTGTTTTTTATCTGCTTTGCATCTTTCACAATGCTGTCTGTGCCGGACTGCACTATTTCTATTATGTTTCTTCCAATCACTAGCACCTCTTGTTCTGCGTCCTCTGCTCTTGCTCTGTCCAGCGCTCCCTTTATGCTTTCTAATTTCGCAGCTTCGTTTGCGAATGCGGTACTCGCGTTCACTCTTTGCATTATACTTTCTAATTTCCCTATTACATGTAGTATTTGCTGTTTTTTGCCAGCTAAATCCACAGGAGTCTCTTCTTTTCTTGTTGGCTTGATGCTTTCCATGCAAAATTAAAAACTTTCTCGATAAAACTGGCATTCCCATAAAAGGAAACGAAAATTTTTATTCGCAAAATTGCCGTAAATGCGTGCCTTAGAGAGCACAGGTGTGAAGTCTGCACTTCATATCAAAGACTAAATGATGTAGATCATGGGTTATTCACTTAACTATACCACGGCCTGCATTAAGGCATAGCGACAGTGCTCACATCTATTAGAAGGTACAGAGTGTTAAGATAGATTGGCAGTGCTCAGATCTAGCTAAAAATTGTCTGGATTTCGCGATAACCGTTACTGCGCCACACTAGCACATCCAATCAGCACGCAGGGTAGATCACACCTCATCAGCATACCTTATCAGTACACCTCATCAGCACACCTCGTCAGCACATCCCTACAACTATCCCACTTCACCATCTCATCACCACCACACCCTCCTATCAAATTGGCTCACTGGCATTGCAGCTATTTATTCTTCTATTCAATAAACACTCTATTAGAAACCTCTAGACCCCTTCCAGAACGGGCTCCCTATCCCGCCGCGGTACATCCCGCACCACCAAGACCGCCCTCTTTGCACCAGCGCACTTCAACTAAAAATCGTCGTTCAGCGGCTCTTTTTTCAAAGACTGTATCTTCCACACCTCCTGGTACAGCAGCGCGTTTATCGTCTTCTGCTTCTCTATCACCTCGGAAATCTTCCTCTCCTCCTCCATCGCCTCTCTTATCTTCCTCTCCAGCGCTTCAAATCTTTCTCGCTGCGTCTGCTCCTCGCTTCTTACCTCCTGCGCTGTCTCTTTTTCTCCTTCTTCCTGCTCCACTGCTTGACTCTTTCTCAGCGCCATGTTTACTTAGCAAAAAAAACTCTACTTCTTTTCTTTAATCTTCTGCACTTTTCCAAATCCAACCGTTCTCGTTTCATCCCGTATCGTGAATATGCCCGACCGCCTGTTTGCGAGGCATATCTCCAGCGGTATTTCCTCTTTCGTCTGGATCTCCGCCACGAACTTATCTCCCGCCTTTGCAAACACAAGCTTCTTTATCTTCCCCTCCTCTTTCCTGTACATTTCTCCAATTGTAACGGGTATTGTTCTGGCTCCCATGTGCATAATAGCAGCGTACCCCTTTGAAATAAGCGACTTAGCGTCCAGCAGGCTTATCTGCGCGAGAAAGCAGTTGGAGTCCACCGTCTCTGCGTACTCCTGCGCGCAAATAACGTCTCCTGGGAAAATCTCGTCCGGCTCTTTTATCCTAGCCCGCACGATGTCTCCAGACTCCGCGCTTTCCGCCTCTTCTTCCTCCTTGAACACTGCAACGACCGTTATTTTTCTCGATCCCGGCATAAGCTTGTACTGCGCTTTTTCGAGCACCCCCCTTTCAACTCTCAGCAGCGCGAACGCATTTGCTGTTTCTTTAACGGTGTCTGTGACCGTAGCGTACAGCATCGCGTCTTTCTCTCGCTCTATTTCCAGCCCGTTGAGATACTCGAAAAACGTCGGCCCTGCGTACCACGCGCACTGCTCGCTTCCCACCCTGTTTTTTATGTTGTCCCCCTGCGCTCCGCTAATCGGGATGTACGTAACGGACTCTTTCCCAAATAGGGCATGCAGCATCTTTTTTGTCGTTGCGATGATTTGCCCGTACCGCTCCTCGGACCAGTGCACAGACGCGTCGTCCATCTTGTTAATCAGCACGCAGACCTTCGAAATACCCGACGCCTTTGCCAAGTACACGTGCTCTTTCGTCTGCCCTCCTTTTTCAAACCCAGCTTCAAACTCGTTCTGCTTCGCGGATATTACCAGCACCGCCACGTCTGCCTGGTTCACCCCCAGAATCATGTTTGGCACGTACATCCTGTGCCCGGGTGCGTCGAGTATTTGCATGCTCCGCTGCTCTATTTCAAAAGACGCGTGCCCAAGCTCTGTTGTTCTTCCCTTTTCCCTCTCTTCTGGGTTGCTGTCGAGCGCCCACGAGAAGTGCGTTGCCTCTTTCGACTTATCCTTCGGATCTTTTTCGTACTTCTCGAGTGTTCTTTTGTCGACTTTTCCCGCTAGATAGAGAACCTGGCCGCCGGTAGTCGACTTTCCTGCGTCAACGTGTCCGATAAATACGATGCTTATCGCTTTTTTCCTGATAGTCAGTTTCTCTAACTCCTTTTCGATCTCCATAAAATGAAAAATATGAGCGACTAAATATCCGGGGGAGGAGAGAGGTGGAAAATTGGGCGCATTTTTGCTGGGGTGCTGGAAATAGTTCGCAGCTTATTCGGAGCTTGGCGGTTGCTCGTTTCTATCTGTGTCTGTTTGGGCCGGTCTCTGTTCGATCGGGCGCTGGTGTTCTAAATTCGCGTTGTTTATTGCAAACAATGGTGCTGAGAAGGGGCAGGGCGTGTATTCTCTTCGGGTGCCTGTGGCTGGCGTGCAGCGTCTTAGGAAAAAGAGCAGAGACAGAAAAGTCTCGGGGAAAAAGAGCTCGAAAAGAGAGCGTAATGGAAAAAATGCGAATTAAAGGCAGAAACAGCGACAGAGACGAAGAAAGGCGGGTGGGAAAGCTTCCAGAGCCGATATTTGTTCTGGATCCCGAGAAGTACAAGGAGATAACAGGGGTTAGGACGGTAGGTAGAAAGAAACCGTCCGAAAAAGAAGATAGAGAAGTAGAAGATAGGGAAGTGAAACAGAACAGGAAAAAACAAATACCAAGGAAAAAAGCGCGCGTAATAGAGGCGGAAGAGGAAGCAGAAGAGGAAACAGAAGACGAGTCTGATAAAAAGACTGCAAAAAAAACGGACAAAACGGCGGAAAAGGCAAATGCAGCAGAAAAAGAAGAAGAAAATATACCAGAAAAACAAGCTCCATCTATATTCAGCTCTCAGCTAGTGAAAGGGTTCTTGATAGCGACAGCTGTTGTTCTGTTTGCAGGCGTGGTGGTGCTGGGACTCGGATACGCCGTTTCCAGAATGATGGCAGAAAGAGCCAGAAAGTTAAGGTACATGGAGTCTCTCAAGCCCGCGTACATAAAAAGAGGAGACGGACTCGACGAGTACAGAGAGATACTTACATAGTTGGCGAATTTGGCGCGTTGTATCGGAATCTGCGCATGCAGGGCGCTCTTCTCGGTTGTATTTTCAATAAACTATGACCGGTACCGCCCATAATTACCCAAAATACTATCTATCCTCACCTAGCATACTACACATCCTCACCTATAATACCATTCCTTCTCACCTATACCACCACCTATTCTCACCTATAATTTTCGCACCTGCAGCGCGCGCCAGGACCTTTTTCAGGCAATATAATAGGGCTGAGATGTGAGAAATTTGCATGCGATTTGGAGATAAGAGGGGAGAAGAGGCACCGCAGACCCCAGGACTAGATCTTGCGCTCACAAACGTCGAGCTAAAAGAGGAAATCCGGTCCCTCAAAGAAAAACAGAACGTTCTCCTGCGAGAGTCTCTCCAAACGCAATATTCGAGCTACAAGCTGCAAACAGAACTAGAAAGCCATTTGCACGCGCAAAAAGGTGCCCTGCAAACCCTCCTAAGTAGCCCCACCACAGCGCTGCAAATAGTCCAAAAAGAGAAGGAAAATAAAACAGCACGCTCCCCAGAGGCGCTAAAAGAGAACCGCGTAAGAGAATATAAAACAAAGAAAGGCGCTTAATTTTATTTGGATGGGCTGGAGCGAAGCGCACAGAAGAGCAACAGAGGCAGCAGATAGAGCAGAAGGCGTGCTGAACAGCACCGCAGAGATAGAGTGGCAGGAGAAAATGGTAGACGAGCTGCAAAAGGAGATAGAGCAGGTAAAAAAAGAAGCAAAAACAGAAGACACTTCGCAAATAGAGGCGTACAGAGAGCTCGAACAGAGAAAAAACGCGTGCAGAAGAAGACTCGGCATAATCAGAATGTCGATGATGCAAAAAGAGGCCGGAGAAGAGCCCCACACAAGAAGAGCAGAGCCCGACTACTACGACAGAAATAACTCGAAACTTCAAGAGTACGTGAAAATCGCCTCTCACTCAGTGCACGCAATAGAGAAGCAGAAAAAGCTTCTCCAAAACAGCAGAAAACAACTAGAAGAGATGCTAGGCTACTTAGGATTTTCAGACAGAGTTGTAGAGCAGATATCCCACAGGTACTTAACAGACTACCGGATATTCAAGTCACTTGCCGCACTCTTTGTTATTCTGTTTATATACGTGTTTTTCATCAAAAAATCCAAATAACCCCGTAAAATACCAGACGGTACGATAAACAAGATCTTAATAAAAGCAGATAGTAGTGAGGGGTGGAGGGATGTTAGAGAGGGGTGGTAAGGAGGTTTACCCGATTACCATGTAGAATAGATATTATGATTAGGAGGTATTTATTGATAAGTGATAGTGATGATGGTGATAGTGATGATGGTAGTGATGATAGTGGTGATGGTGAGTTGTTAAATTATACCCGAGGAGATGTCACACACCACCTTCATCACCTACCACTCCTACACCACCTACCACCTACCCCCTGCTCATTTCTTCAGCACGATTCTTGGCGCAATCTTCATCGACATTAGCTCCTGAAACAGAAGTTTGCAGGCGTAGGGAAGCTGCAGCCTCTGCACCTCTCCCGTTGGACACGAATTGCACCCGGTCCCTCCAACAATCAGCCCGCACGCGCTGCAAACGTGCACGACGTACTTATCGGAGGATACCACCAGCCTCTCAATTAGCACCTCGGACGCCCCGTACCCGATCAAACAGTCGCGCTCCATTTCCCCAAGCCGGAACCCTCCATCCCTGCACCGCCCCTCCGTTGGCTGCCTTGTTAGCACCGCTCTTGGCCCCCGCGCCCTCGCGTGCATCTTGTCCGCTACCATGTGCTTCAGCCTCTGGTAAAAAACAGGCCCAAAAAAAACCGTTACAGGAATTCTTTTTCCGCTCGTTCCGCATATCAGCTCCTCCTTCCCGCTCTCGCTAAATCCTAGCGCCAAAAGCTCCTCTGCAATATCCTCCGGTCTCACGCCTCCAAATGCGCTCGCCGAATACTCGTTCAGAAAATTAGACCCTGCAGATATGCACTTACCCGTTACAAGCTCCAGAATTTTTCCAACTGTCATACGCGAAGGAAACCCGTGCGGATTCATCACGAGGTCCGGAACCATCCCCCTCTCGTTGAACGGCATGTCCTCTTTTGGCAGCACCAGCCCGATCACTCCTTTTTGCCCGTGCCTGCTGCTGTACTTATCTCCAATTCTCGGCACCCTGTGCTCTTTTATCACCGTTTTTACCGTTATCAAATCGTCTCCAGTTCTCATCAGCGCGGCTTTTTCCACCGACGCGTTATCTAGACCCCTGTAAACTGCTCCAGCCTTCGCTCCCAGCGGAGTCGTTCTCTCTATGAACACCGTTCCTTCGGTTACCTTCGATGCCGGTGCCAGCACTCCGCTCTCGGGAATAGTGTCCGCACCCCCTCCCGGATAGACCCTCAGTGATAGCGAATGCGTTTTGAACAGAAGAACGCGTCCTACCCCCCTATCTATCGACGCTTTGTTCATCACCAGCGCGTCTTCTATGTCGTAACCGCTCATACTCAAAACGGCAACCGTTAGATTCTGTCCTGCGGGAAGTTCGTTGTAATTTATCAGCTCGATCGCTCTGGTAGATACGAGCGGTTTCTGCGGGCTGACAAGGAAGAAGTTCACTCCGTCCATTCTTCTCTTGTGGTCTACTCCAGTAACTCCCACGCCCTGTTTTCCCATTGCGCACTGGTACGTGTTTCTAGGCGACTGGTTGTGGTGCGGGTACGGGATAACCCCTGCAACGTGTCCGAGAACCGAAGAGGGGTCTATTTCCAAATGCGTTGTTTTTTCCGTTATCTCCTGTCTCCACACCGATACCAGCACGTTTTTAGCTTCGTTTTGGTCTATGTACTCGATTTTTCCATCTTCTACGAGGTCATCAACGCTCTTGTACCCTTCCATAAGCAGCTTCATTTCGTGCTCCGTTAGTTTTGGAGCTCCGTTCTCCACTATAATTAGCGGCCTGCAGAGCCTCCCTCCCTCTGTTGAAATAAACAGCTCGGACGCCGTCCAAATACTTACGGTTTTTGGCAGCCTATTTCTTCTTCGGAGTTTTCTCAGCTCCTCTGCTATTTGCTGCGGGTTCCTGCACACCCCCACAGTAACTCCGTTCAGCCAGCACCTTTTTGCGCTTCCTGCTCCCGCTTCCATCGTCTGGTGGTCCTCTACCCCGAGATACGAGAGGATTTTTTCCAGGTCCTGCTCTTTTTGCGGTGTGCTTATCTCCGCTAGCACCGCAAGGCTCTTAACTAGCCCGCACGCCTCTCCCTCTGGCGTATCTGAGGGACAGAACACCCCCCATTGCGAGCAGTGGAGCGCCCGCGGCCCGGAGACTTTTCTTGTTTTTTCGAATTGCGAAGAGACCCGCGAGCACATCCCTATTGCAGAGAGCCTGCTGAGCTTCGTTAGAACCTGCGTTATTCCCGCCCTGTCCATTTTGAACCTTTTCAGAGACCAGGAGCCTGTGGATATCGCTCTAAGTAGTCCCGTGGTGATGATATTTCTGTTCATAACGAGGAAGTGGAGGGCGTTAAGCTCCTGCGCTCTTGCTCTTTTGCAAAGAACGCGGTCTACCGCTTTTTTCATTTCGGAGTTAAGGCGTTTGAGGAGATCTTCAAATAGCAGCGAGAGCATCTGCCCTGCGAGCTCTACTCTTTTGTTTCCAACGAAGTCTTTGTCGTTTGAGGAGGGGTCTTTTGCGTCTCCTCTGCTCTCCTCGACCAGCATCCTGCCCATAGTGGCGAGATATTCGCATTTTTCTCTTAAATTAGTGGCTGTGGAGGGAATGTGCGCTAGAATAATATCGGAGACGAATATTCTCGCTTCTTCTGTACCCCCTGCTCTTGTTTTGATCCTTGCACCAATCCACGAGAGCGCTTCTAACTCTGTTCGGATACTTACGGGAGGGAATGGAAGCCCCACGAGAAATTCGATCTCCATGTCGGTAGTCATTCCCATGCTCTTTAGAACGATATTTAGGGGGATATCTTCGGCAAGGGAGTTGTGCGATACGTAGAGCAGTTTTTTTTTCAGTACGACCTTTGTTTTGCTTTTTCTTTCGAGAGATGTGCTTGTGACTACTGCTGATAGATCGCCTTTGAAATCTGTTTCTATTAGGACTCTGTTTTTTGCGAGCTGCTCCTGCATTAGCAAAATTCGCTCGATGCCTTTGCAGATGAAGTATCCGCCGATGTCGTACGGGCACTCTCCTTTTGGCCTGGTGGTGCGGGGGTTTGCTATTCGCTTTGTGTTTGGCGGTGGCTGTTTACTTAGGGTAGTGTTTGTCTTTTGGGCGTTTAGAGAGAGGGTACTTCCGTGCATTATTGGGATTCTGCCGATGAGGATGTCGTTTGCGACTATTTTGTCTTTTCCTCTGGTGTACTCTATGCTGACTAGAATGTCTCCTGCGTACGTTAGGTTTCTTATTCGGCACTCTTCTGGGGTGACGTAGCGCTTAACCATGTTTTCTTCAACGGAGGGTGGCTCTACCCTTATGGAGGTGTATTTGATGTAGAACGTTGGGTCTATGTCGGAGTCTATGTAGCTGTTTGCTTTGAGGAGATTTTTTATCTCGACGTCTACGAAGTAGTTGAAGGAGTTTATGTGGTGCCTGTTGACGCCTTTTTCTCTGATGTAGTATTTTGTGAAGTCGTGGTACGATGGGGGCGCTGTTTGGGAAGAGATGCCTTCGTGCTCTTCATTTGGGCTCCGTTTCTTGCTCTTCAACTCTCTTTCCATATTTAAAATTTAAGTAAGGGTGGTAGTTATCTAGGTGGGTAGGGGTGGTAGATGAGGTAGGTAGAGGTGGTAGATCGGGGTGGTACAGAAGTCGCATCAATTCTGCGTGCAATGGTATGGTATTTTTATTGCGTCTCTAGATTCGATGTATTTAGGTACTCAGTCGCTCGCATTATCAGTGCAGCTGAACTATCAATACACCTACCTATCATCTTTCTACCTACCAATCACCCTTCTACCTATTCCACCTACCTATCATCTCTCTACTTATTCCATCTACCTACCAACCACCCTTCTACCTATCATCCACCTACCCACCACCTCTATCTACTTCCAACCATTTATTGTGTCGTTTTTCCATGCTAACTTGCTAATCCACATCTACGCCAGCAGCAGAAGCTCATTTATCTCCGATATCTATCGCGCCGTTCTTCTTAAGGTACCAAAGGAGGTCTTCGGGCCTGCTGAAGAGGTTTCCCTCAAAAAACAGCCCTTTCTCGACAACGCACGGCAAAATCTCCTTTATCTCGCCAGCTGACGAATAAACAAGCGAGATACACCCCGGCACAGCTCTTGAAACCGAAAACAGATAGAAAATTCCTCTACTTTTTCCGTTTTCAACGGTTTTTCTTATTTTGGTAAGAGGCTCCATCGTAAATCTTTTGTGCGCCACCACATACTTCAGGTGCTTCGTGTACGACGGCACGTACGTCGAGACTATCTCCTCTAGATCTTTTTTCAGCCTTCCCTCTATCTCGTACCCCTGCCTGTGCTCTTTTATCCGAATGTGCGCGCACACGCACTCGTCCGGGTACTCCGTCATCCGCACCGTCAGTATCAGCGAGTCCTTGTGCGTCGATGACGGCCTCATAACGAACGACCCTATCGGCTTCTCGCTCAACAGCCTAACAGCTCCTTTTGCCGTTACGTTCTTAACTCTCCAGTTTTTCAGCGCCTGAAGTTCCGGATCTCCCTTTTTCTTGTGCTCCTTCACCACCACTCTGCCGCTCTCCCAGTCTATCTCCACCACCTCTACTTCTATTCTCTGTCCTATTTGCATCGCAGGCTTTGTCTGCGTTTTTAGCATTACGCCTGTTGCGCCGTTTTCGAGCTGGATTCCCGCTTCCGTCTTCAAATACGCGATAGTTCCCTCCATAACCCTTCCTGGCACGGATATCTCCACACCGGACGTTAGCACCCACTTCTTTTCGATGGACAAAAGCTCCTCTTCGCTGATCTTGTTGAGGACGCAGAACTCTTCTCGTGGCGTTACTTCCACTTCGGCGCGGCTACTTACGCCTCGCAGCTTATTTAAGCACGATTTGTACGCGGTTCTGAGAATAGGGCTCTGTATCACCGGGTCATCTTTCTGGTCCCTCCATCCGGTGTGCGGAGACGCCGCCTCTTTCACGCTTCTGCGCACCGCGTCTATTCCGGAGCTCTTTTCTGCCTCTACGTTGTGCATGCTGCCTCCGCTTTTCAGGTACTCGTACAGCTCTTTTTTCAGCCTCTGGTACTCCGGCGATCTCAGCAGCGCTCTCCGGGACTTTTCGCAGTCAACCGCGTACTTCCATATCTTTGAAATTTCCTCTTTTGGAAGTTCGTTTTCAAGCGGAACAAGAGGCGGAAACGCGCACTCCATCGACACTATCTGTTCAAATACGCCTGCGGGGTCTCTCATAAACTGCACCAGAGAAAGCGACAGGTCGGCGCCCGGTGCAGACTTCTTCACCATTTTCAAAATCTCTTCTCTTACGTAAGTAACGTCTTTTCTCTTCATGTACGGCTTTATCTTGTACCCTGCGCCTGTCATTCCCCATATCTCTTCTTTTCTGCTCTCGTCCTCTGTCCTGCTTCCGAACACTTCGTCTTTTCCCTGGACTGCTCCGCTCGATACGACTGCTCCTTTTTGGTCGAGCACCGTGTACCTGAACACCCCTGCAGAGGTCAGCCAAACACCTTTTACGCGGTGCTTCTCAGACCTTAGCGTGAACAGCGACATCAGCTTTTCAAGCAGCGATATCTTCACAAGCTCCTCTGCCTCGAGAACAAGCTCCCGTTCTATTCTTCTAAGTATATCCTTTTCCGTCTGTTCTACCATCTGCGTTACCACCACTTCAATCTGTTCTCCGCTGAACGGCTCTCCCGGAGGTACCCTAACTCTTTCGTCTCCATCTCCAGTACCATCTCTATCGCATATATTTACATCTCCACCTGCATATCCACCTGCATCTCTATCTCCACCTTCTTGTAGCTTTTCAATAATTCTCATAGCCAGTTTCTTCTTATCCACCGATATAACGTATGAAACGCCTCTTTTCCTGAGCGCTTTCAGCAGTAGAATATCAGCACGTGACACTCTTCTAAGTGAAATTTCTTGGGAAGTTTCTCCGCTCAGCCGTATTCTCCCAGCCTCCTCTATTCCGATGTGCACAGCCAAGTTGAACAGCCAAGGATTCACCGCATGCCCCTGCGTAATCCGCCCTTCTTTTGTTCTCCTCTTGCTAGAAACCTCCCCGTCCAATTCACAAATAGCAGAGACCCCATGGATTAGTGGAGTGGTCTTATCGTTAGTTGGAGTAGTGCTGTTATCGCTAACTACTGCCCTATTATCAGTACCATCGCTACCATCTGTACCTGCTCTATTATCACCACCATCAGTACCACTCACTCCATTACCACCATTACCTCCTCTATTATCATCACCACCACTCACTGCATCACCATCCGCCTTCCCTGCCTCTCTCTGCATTTCTCTTCCTGTCAGTCTCTCCGTTATTCTCACGGCTACTTCTTTCTCCTCTTCTGTGCACGTCCTCAGATAGCCAAGGTACCTGAAGAGCCTTATGTAGTCTTCTGGCGTTTTCAACCTGCCGTGCGACTCTTCCACGTACTTCACGCGCCTATCTTCCGTATTAGGAAATCTTTTTCTGATTTTTTCTTTCACTCTCTGCTCCTCCCGCAGCTCCTCTCCTCTCATCACCAGTGTGCACTCCTTCGCACCTTCGAAGCAGTGGTAGACCCCCTCTAGCACCTCCGTTCTGCTCTTGCCTTCGAAAATTCCCTTTACGGCAGCCTCTATCTTATCTTCAGAAATCGAGCCGAATATTTCTCGCAGGTACCCGCAGGTCTTCTCCACCGCGTCTCTCTCGTTTACCTCCGCCTCTTTTGCTTCTGCTTCCGCTTTTTTTTCCGATGGCGCGTGCACCAGCGGCCTTGCAAGCGACTCCAGCACCCCGAGATAGTCCGACCCGTCTCCAAATATCTCCAGCAGGACTCCCGCAGAGGCGTTGCCCCTCATCACCTGCCACTCTTCCGCCTCTTCTTCGCTCTTTTCCTCCTCTGCGCTCTCCTCCGAGCGGTTCTCGAATAGATCCTCAATTTCCTCCTTTACTTCCTCCTCTTTGCGCTGGATCTTTCTTCTTCTTTCGAAAACCTCCTCTTCGCTCTCCTCCTCGTGCTCTCTTTTCATAAAAATAGAAAAAAGTACCGTATTTACGCCGCTTCTAACATCGAAATCACCGCTCCCTGCCTCCGCCTCTTAGATCCCACCTATTTATTCCTGTCCTGAAATCAGATGTGAAGCTTCTCAAGATAAGACTTGATCACATCGTGGTACTTCTGCAGAGGAGAAGGCACCTCTTCGGGGTCTTTCCAGTTTTCTGGGCCGTAGAACGTGTTGCACTTCAGAAGCGCTGACATCGTTGCTTTTGCAAAGTTCTCGCTTGCGCACGTTCTTCCTGCAGACGACGTAAATATGTCCTTGATGCCTGCCATCTGGAAAATCCTCTTCGGAATGTTCGCTGCGATAATTCCCGTGCCTTTTGGTGCAGGGGTAAGCGTGATGTTGACACTTCCGCACTTCCCGGACCCCCTTACCTTAACGGTGTGCGGCTTTCCCGCTTCTCTGTCCCACCATCCGAAATCGACCGGCTGCAGGTTGCACTTCGCCTCTTCTGTCGCTTTTTCTATTGCGGATCTCGCTTCCTTCGCAGATCTTACGCCAAGCCCGATGCTTCCCTCTCCGTCTCCAACGATCACAACGGCTTTTATTCTTGTTCTCTGTCCTGCCTTTGTCTGTTTCTGGATAGACTTGATGCACAGGACGTCGTCCTTCAGCTTTGCGCCTACGAGGAAGTCTACGATTTCTGGCTCCTGTATTCTGTAGCTGTTTGTGTATATGTCGTTAAGCGTGACCTTTCCTTTTTGAACAAGAATTCCAAGGTCTGACTTTGGAACCCACTTTTTCTCCTCTCTTGGCTTTCTTGGGTCTCTTCTTGGGCCTTTGTCGCCTCCACTTTGCTGGGCTCCCGGCGTCTTTTCTTGTTTCTCGTCTTTCTGCGGCTTGCTCTTTATGTCTGTCATCCTGATAAAAAAAAGAAAAATATTCTTATACTTAAGCGCAGGTCCCAAAGTTGGTGGGGGTGTGTTGAGGATGTAGTTGAGTGTGTAGTGAGGGTGTGGTAGTGGGGGTGTATTGGGGATATCAGAGATACAGTTAGTGCTATGGATACAGTTAATACCGTAATTACCCATTAACATCATAGTTACCCGTCAATATCATAATTACTGCTAATATCACCGTAATTACTCGGCAACCCCTTAATCACCCATTAACATCATAGCTACCCGTCAATACCATAATTACCCATCAATACCATCCCCAAAACCACCACTATCACCGCAAATATCGCAGCATATAAAAAAGAACCCTTCCAAACAACGGCAGGCCCACCACTGCTGCACAGAGGCTCTCCCATAATTAACGTTGCATGTTAAGTTCAACTCTATTTGAATAATTTATTTTTTGTAATTATGAAGTATTCGGTGCTGTTACTGTTTGTTAAAGGAGTTATAGGAGGAGGGCTGATATGGGTTGGAGTGGACGACTCGCTCTTGTCCCCGACAGTCAGCGTGGATAGAGGGCACATCACGACAGAAATTCAAATCAAAGAGATGATTAACACAAAAGGAGCAAAGATACAGAGAAGCGAAGTGAAAAACGACAGCAGCAAGCAGGCGGTATATTTCCCGCTTAATTTGATCACGTGCACAAAGAAAGAGATAGAGGAGCAGAACCCGCACGTGCGCGTAAACGTGCAAGAAGACGGAAGAAAAACGCTCAAAATAGAGACGCTGCGAACAGAAATTCCCGAAATATACGTGTACGGGCAGTACATTAAAAAAAAGATAGACGCAGTTAAAAAATCAGGAGAGATAGTAGACACGATATATCTGAGCGCAAGAGGATACGAGAGCGCAGAGAGCAGAAAGAGAATAGCGGAGGCAGTGACCAACAGCGTGATGGCTGCGAACGTGAAGGTGATACCGGACGGAACAGCGCTCGCGCTCCAGCACATAGCGTCAGAGGAGAAGGAGCGGTACGTGCAAACGTACGTTTTCAGAGGCGAAAAAGTGGTTGCGTCTCTGTACAAGTTCGACTGCCCAAAGAAGGAGGAAAAAGGCAAAAAGGTGCTGAGCGCGCTGTACCACGAGGTGTATGAGATATACAGCGAGAACCAAATTTTGGAGGTAGTGTCGGGATACGTGATGAAAGAGGTGAGGAGAATAGTGGAGGCGCAAAAGCCCGAAATAAAAAAGATCCTGTTCTACCCAAGGATAAGCAGCTCGAAGAAAAAAGAGGAAGAAATAGCAGAGGAGACAACGGAGATCAGCAGAAGCGAAGAGAAGTACACGTACAACATACTGGAGCTGGTAAACGCGGCGATCCTGGTGCTGAACAACATGAGCGTAGCAGAGAGCGTTTTTATAGAGTTCACAGAGATAGTGCTGGTGGACGGAAAGGGAGACAACAAAACAATCGTGCCAAAGCGCGGGGAAATGAGGCACAGGGTCGATTTAACATCGCTGAGAGAGGAAATATGGAGGTACATCGAAGACAGGCACGAAAGCGTGCAGAAAATGGTCGAAGCGGTGAGCAAAAGAAGCAGAGAGAAGCACGAGAAGAGAGTGAAGAAGAAAAAAGAGAGCGGAGAGATGGCGGAGATGGACGTGGAGGAGATTGTTTACAACGACATTTTCTCGCCAAATGTGTTCAGGAAGCGGCTGGAGGGAGTAGCAGGGCTGGAGAACGCGTTCTACGCGAAAAAAACGCAGGTAACAGAGGGCGGGCTGCACGCGCTGCACTGGAACATAGAAGTGAGGGACAAGCAGATGGAGAGCATGACGCGGGAGCAAAGAGCCCCAATGTACGTGATAAACGGAGAAAAGCAGGCGCTGACGGTGGTGGAGGCGCTTCTGAACGACGAGGCAGAGGTGGAGAAGGTGCTGGAGCAGGTTCTAACGGACGAGATGTCGAAAGAAGATAGGGAAAAGGCGTTCAGGAACTTCACAGCAGAGGAGACGGAGGAGATAACGGAAAAGGCAAAAAACGCGTTCGAGAGCGCAGGGGTGCCGCTGAAGGCGTTTTCTGGGTCTGCGAAGATGACGGAGCTCATAGACGCGTACATTCTGAAGAGAAACGAAGCAGGAAGGAGAGAAGAAGAGAGAGCGGGGCTGGAAAGAAGCATCGACAGGCTTCTCAAGCTGGTGGACGAGGCGGAGCACGCGTGCATGAAGGCGCACGGAGAGTTTCCGAAGCAGGCAGAGGAGCTGACGAGCATAATCAAGAAGGTCGCGGAGGAGATAGAAGAGATAAGAAAAAAGCCGATAACAAAAGAGATATCGAGAAAAATCGACCAGATAAAGAACACCATAGGGTACAGGACCCACAGCCTGAACAACCTGTACTATGAGAAGATGGTGAAGAAGGAGGAAGAGAAGAGAGTGGTGAATGGTAATGGTGAGAGTGACAGGAATGGTAATGGTGATAAGAATGATGATGATAAGAGGGATAATTGTCATAAGGATAATGATGATAAGAATGACAATGGTGACAGGATGGATAATGCTGATAAGAATGACGGTACCAGTGGAAACCCTGATGGCAACACTGTCGGTGCTGAAAGACCAAATATCATCGCACCAATTGAAGAGAGAGCTGCAAATGAAGAAAATTTTGAACACAGCGGTATAGACATGCAAAAAAACAACGAATATTTTGAAAACAAAGAAGAGAATACCATAGGCCAAAAACCCCAGGAAGAAAGTATTTTAAACGATAAAGCCGTGTTCCAAACAGATTTGTAAAGAGCGGCTGGAAGACCCTGCAGAGCTATCGAGAACATCCGCAGCCCTATCTAAACACACGTATAAATTCAATAAAATTTGACTTTTTAATATGCACACAGATGAGGGATACGAAACAAGAAGCTCAAAAGAGGCGTACTTACTGCAGAAAGAGATACACAACAAAGAAAACGCGTCTCTGAAAAGCGCATTCCATCTTGAGTTCGTTTTGAAAGAGATGGAAAAATCTCAGGACATCGCGTTCAGTACGATATATCCCTGGGTTGCGCTGTGGATGTCAAATGCGCTCTTTTCTATTTTAGGAAGGGAGCAGTACTACGAAGAGCTCAACGGAAGGATCTCGAAGCTAAACAGCATCGGAACGGACATAGTCAGGCTGCAGCGCACGGGAATATGCGGCGGACACGGGCAGCTTCCGAATCTTGGATCCACGTACGCCGGACTCGTTGTTCTAAAAACGCTCAAAAGAGGTAAAGAGATAGATAAAGAGAAAATAATCGAATTTATCGAAGAAATGAGAACAGACAGGGGGTTTTCGATGCACAAAGACGGAGAAGAGGACATCAGAGCGATCTACTGCGCAGTAGCGTCTTTTTCGCTCATGTTTTCAGAAGAAGTAACCGAAAACACGCAGTACAACCCCCTGCACCATCCTGACGGGCGCAGAATATTCGAGGGGCTGGAAAAGAAGATCTACATGCACCAAACCTACGAAGGAGGGTTCGCAGGCGCCCCCGGTGAAGAAGCGCACGGCGGATACACCTTCTGCGCTATCGGTACGCTGAAGATACTCCAAAAAGAGGTTCCCAACATGGAGCTGCTCAGGAGGTGGATTGGCGACCGGCAAGACCCCCTCTCGATGGGGCTCAGCGGGAGAAGCGAAAAAAACCCCGACTCGTGCTACAACTTCTGGGTGGGCGCGTGTTTCAAAATGACGAGCCACGCCGAATACTCGTCGGAGGGGCTGGCGATGTTCACGCTTTCGAACTGTCAGGGAAAAGACGGCGGCATGAAAAGCGTTCCGAAAGCACGCCCAGACGTTTACCACACGGCGTACTCGCTTGTGGGGCTGTACATACTGGAGTCAACGGATTTCAACTACGTTCTAGGTCTTCCTGCGATATTTCCAGAAAAGGAAAAAGATAGCGAATTCTGATCTCTGGTAATTAAAAACACGTTATTATTGTTAAAAAGGCGTCAGGTATCTCTCTTGCGACTTATAAAGACGTACCTCTAGGCGCTCTGCGCCGCTATCTTCTACTCTGTGCCATGGTAAACATAGCAGCTCTTATCTTTCGGCTCTTTTCTTCTGCTCTTTCCACTCCGCCCTGCAAATGGGACAGAGAGGGCTTGACGCTATCCAGTTTTTAATGCAGTGCTGGTGGTAGCAGTGCTTGCACTCTCCGGCAGAAGGGGCGCACTCCAGAGGGTGTGTGCATTCTGAGCACATCTGCTCAAAATGCTGCTGGCAGATGCCGCAAATCTCCTCTGGCACCTTCCACTTCCACGTGTACGAGGCTCTCACGCTGTTTATTCTTATTCTCATCCAATTTTTCTTGAAAGCTCGTAAACAAATAGGGCCGATATGGGTGGTGGGGTGGTAAGGGTGGTAAGGATGATAGGGGTGGTATAGAAGTACTTCGAATAACATGTTTATGATGTTGCAGTTACGAGGGGTGAAGACGAGCTGTATAATTGAGCTACTACTACTGCAAGTGGAGTACCTTAGACTGCTGGAATATAACGGATAGATGCTAAACGAGCCATGTGTAGTGCAAACAGCATATCCCCCTCTCGCGTCTAACAGCGTTCTTAAAATACCATCACAACCACTGGCCTAGTACTACCGTTGCTATTCATCCGTACAGTGTTCTGAATATCCAATCGACTTAAGTACCTATCTATCTATCTAATATCCAATCTACCTATCTATCTATCTGAATATCCAAACAACCAACCTCCCTGCCTATCTATCTGAATATCCAAACAACCAACCTCCCTGCCTACCCCTCTACTTATCTACCGATCCCACTTACCCATCCCACCTCCCTATGCAGAAAGAAAATCTCGATTTATTTCTAATCCATCCAGTGAGTTCGAATTCTCTCGCTCTCCTCTGATCTCCCTCGCTCTCCGCTGGTCTTTCTCCCGTCTTTTCTGACACCGTAAAATTTTGATTTCCTTATCGGGATATCAGCTTACCTCTGGGAGAACCTGTGCGGCCCCTTGAGAAACCCTCTGGCTGATAGAGATCTTTCTCTTCTCTCCGCTCTCTGCTGCGCAATACTCTTAACCGGCGTCTCTGCAGGGATCTCTCCAAGCGTCTCTTCGCATACCATCTCGATGTGGCACGGCGACTTGTTCCAGGCAGTCACTCTTCCGTGCGCCCTGTACGTCCTGTTATGTATAATAGGAGCTTTGTTAACCTGTGCGTGCGTGACCTTCATCTTCGCAACGTCCAGCCCCTTGTGCACCGCGTCGTTCTGCATGTTCTTGAGGATCGACTTTATCTGCGTCACGCTCTTCTCCGGCCATCTTCCCTGCAGCACGCCAAACTCCTTTGCCTGCGCTGTTCTCGCTATTCCTCCGTTGAATTTCTTCATTGGCACGCATCTCTTGTGCTCCAGCACGTCGTCGAGGTACTTGAGAGCGGAGACCAGCCACATGCCCTTTACGGCTGCCACTGTCTGGTGCGTGTTTTTGTAGCTCATCTTTGCGTTTCTCATTGCCGCTCTAACCGACGTCGCCTGGTTTCTCGGTGTGTATGCGTAGTTTGTTCTTGTCTTTTTCATTGCAAGGGGAAAAGAAAAAATTAAAAATGGACCTGGAGAGCGCAAAGAAAGAAATACTGAAAAGATCGAAAACGGGAAACGTGACGATAGTCGTTGGTGAAACGGGGTCTGGGAAGTCTACAGAAGTGCCCCAGCTGTTTCTCCGCAGCAGCGCAACGGAAAAAGTCGTTGTGACAGAGCCCAGAAGAGTGGCGGCTATTTCGCTGTACGAGAGAGTGAAGTACCTGGCAGGAGACTTAGGCGGGCAGGTTGGGTACAAGGTCAGGTTTCAAGACGTAACGAATAGGAAAACAAGGCTGACATACGTGACGGATGGGATGCTGCTGAAGTGGATTGAAAATGAAGCAGTGAGCGGCACAGTAATCGTTGACGAGGTGCACGAAAGATCGGTCAGAACAGACGTTATAATGGGAGTGCTCAAGAAATCGATCAAAAAAATACGGCTGGTGCTGATGAGCGCAACCGTCGACCTGAACCTGCTCGTGAAGTATTTCGAAAAGGACGGAATAGAAGTGTCAGTTATCAGAATAGAGGGAAAAGCGCATCCGGTGCAGATCAAATATCTTCCAAAGAGAACCTCAGATTACATAGACACAGCGTACAACACGATCAAAAAGATCATCAAAGAGACAAGGGATGCAAGGAGAGCTGGTAGTGGTAGTTTTGGTAGGGGTGATGATGGTAGGGGTGGTGGTAAGGGTAGCGATGGTAGTAACAGTGGTATTTCCAGTGATACCAAATATAACAGCAATAACACTACCCGCCATAACACCCACCACCACAACACTACCAGTAAACCAAAGAAGGCTAAAAACGAGATAGACGATGAGATAGATCGTATCTTTAAAAAAGAAGAGAGCGAGGAAGTTAGAGGTGCGGATCGGAGCTCTTTTTTCCTATCTGGATCTATTCTTGTTTTTTTATCAGGTATAGAAGATATCGAAGATCTGTGCAGGATGATTGAGGGGTTTCCCGATGTGGAAATACTAAAAATGCACTCTTCGATATCAGACAGCGAACAAAAACAGATATTTAGCAGAAGAGCAGCGAATATAAGAGTCATTCTCTCCACCAACATAGCAGAAACAAGCTTAACCATACCGGACGTGAAATGGGTAGTTGACTCCGGAGTGCAGAAGATCACGATGTCAAAAAACGGCATCGAGCATCTCGGGGTGGTGAAGATCTCGAAGTCTTCAGCAAAGCAGAGGGCGGGAAGAGCGGGAAGAGTAGGGCCCGGCGTCTGCTACAGGCTCTACACCGAGTCCACGTTCAAACAATTAGAGGAAAACAACGTACCAGAGATACTCAGAACAAACGTAGCGTCTGTCTGCCTGTCTCTGGTGGCAAAGGGAGAGCACCCCCTGGAATTCGACTTCCTGGAGCCGCCCTCCCGAGACAGCCTTATGGCGTCGCTTAGGGAGCTTTTTGTTCTCGGGCTAATCGACAAATCCGGAAATATTACCGAATTAGGAAAGCTCGTGTCAAAACTTCCGTTATCACCGTCGCTTGGAAAGTTTCTCGTATCTGGAAAGTCTCTGCAGATCCCCTGCACCGCCGCGGCGATATGCGCGATGCTCTCTTCGGAGTCGCCGTTTATCTTTTCGGACATCCGAGACCGCAGCAGGCGCACCCCCGAGCGCTTTTCCGACGCATCTTGGGCGGTTCCCAGAGAGTCCGACGACGAGATGCGCCCTCCGGCAGCCAAAGAAGAAACAGCGTCCAGAATGAAAAGCGTCCATAACAACGCCGCAAAAGAGTCCGATCTAACAATTTGCGCAGCGGTGCTGTTCAGGTTCGTTAATCTGCCGCGCGCGCTCCAAAAAGACTTCTGCCACTCTGCTGGCGTATCTCTGAAGGAGATGGCGACCGCAGCAAAGGTGTACCAGCAGCTTCTCTCTTTGATCGGCGCTGTCCCCTCTGATTGCGCCTCAGAAATACACTCGGAGCTATTGGAACCGCCGGAATCTGAAAAAATCTGCGAAAAACCGTTAGAAAAAGAAAAAAACACGCAGACAGACGAAAAACGCCCCGCAGCGTCCCTAGCGCGCGTCAGAGGCGGCGCAGAAAAGGAGGCGCTTTCCTCGCCCTCCTCTATATCGCTGACATGCGCAACAGCGGACCGCGTCCACGCAGCGGGGTCATCGTCTTTTCTAACGAGGGTCGCACAGATCCTGAAAAACGGCGGATATCTGCACCTGTACTCCAACACAACGGTGTTTGTGCACCCCAGCTCCTCCCTGTTTCACAAACGCGAAGAACGCATTTCATTCATCCTTGCAGCCCAAACGTCTAAACCATATGTGCTGTACGTGTTTCCCTACGTACCACCGCACGTTCTCGCGTAAAAACCAATAACCAGGCCACCACGCCATTGGACATGCGGTCCATATAACACGATCAGCACAGAACAGGATGATCGATGTAAAGAACATTATCAGAAGCCTTAGAACAAACCCGAAAATACCGTCGCCCGTTCTATTCGACAACATCAAGCGGTCTTTCCTGCTGCTCGGCAGGATGCTGAAAAGCAGCCACACACAAGGCACGTTTACGTACTCGACTATTATAAAGATGATGAGCAGCCGAAGACGCGCCACAAAAGAGGAAACACTCGAGTGGCTGGAGATGCTAGTGAGGGAAAACGTGCTGAAAAGAAATAAGAAGATGGAAAGAAACGCCGGAAGGACTTTCTACTACGAGCTCACCGAAAACGCGTTCTACATCCAAAAAGACATGGTGTTTGGCAGCCTAATACTGAACTAAGCACGAGCTATGTTGGACACATCCTGCGGTCTAGAATAGAGGCGCTTGTAGACACTAACGTACAGAATAAACAGCAGCTGATTATACCTGTTGGATTGTGCGGCCTGTTATGGAGAACGCCGATACTGCATGTTTGCCGCATAGGCGTGGGCTATTTTATTGCAGCACCACTCGTGCATTATTAGCGCTAACAAGGTGCGTTAGGAAATAATGCTGAGAAGGCGCTCTTGCGCTTGGTTGAGGTGTTGCTGTGGGTGACCGTTATCGCCATGTCGCTGTGTCGCTGTGTCGCTGTTATTGGAGAGCCACCATTTGATTACCACCACTCCAGCATACCATTCGATTACCACTCCACACCCCTCTACCATACCACCATACCATCATATCATTACCACTCTACACCCCTCTACCACACCATCACCCCACCACTCCACCTCAGCACCACTCCACATTACCACCCCCCTAGCATCGTCAAATTGCATATATACTTTTATGTTTTATTTTGGCATGATAATGACAGAGAATGTCATAGCGCACTCAGGAGGAGACGAGCTGTACGAAGATAACTCGGGAACAAGTCTGGCGATCAAAGGAGAAGACTTCTGCGTGATTGCTGCAGACACAAGACACTCCTCCACCTACCACATAAACACGAGAAAAGCCACTAAAATATTCCTTATAGACGGAAGAGCGGTTCTGACAACGACAGGGTTCTAAGGAGACGCCAGATCTGTGCTGAACCACCTGAAGTTCGCGGTTGAAGACTATCAGTTCAGGTTTAGCAAGAGAATGGAAATAGAACAGATAGCGGCGGTGCTCCACATAATACTGTATCGAAACAGGTTCTTTCCAAAATATGCGTACTGTACTCTTTCAGGGTTCACAGATGCAGGGGTGCCAAAGATATTTTCGTACGATCCAGTAGGGTCTTACGAGGAGACGAAGTGCCGATGCAACGGGTCCGGAGCCAAAATGCTGCAGCCTCTGCTGGACTCGTGGATCAGTCGAAAGAACTGGAGGTGCGAAGAAGGAAAAGACCATAAATGCACCGAAGAAGAGGTCGTCAGGCTGGCAAGAGACGTGTTCAACAGCGCGGCAGAGACAGACGTCAAAACAGGAGATATGTTGGAGATGTACGTTCTGAAGAAGGACGGGTTCACGGTATACGAGTTTCCTCTCAGAAGCGATTAGCTGTAGGCGGGTGGTGTTGATGAGTTGGTGATGTTATAGGTTGGTAGATGTGGTGTGAGTGACATGAGCTATGGGTATATGAATTATGAGTAGGATGAGCTATAGGTAGATGTGCTATGAGTAGATGAATTATGAGTGACATGAATTGCGGATAGATGAATTATAACTGTCATAGACTATAGGTAGATGAATTGTGACCTCCATAGACTATAAGTATATGGACCGCCATGGGTGACCTTCCTTGCGAGCAGCGTGCAAAATGGCCCGTAGCTCGAGCGAGTCACAGCTTGTAAAATCGGTTGTGCAGAATTTTTTATCAGAATTGCCTAATCAGGTAACAGTTGAAAACTCGATAAACTGCGATATTCTGCCGGATCTCTTCTGCTGGCTACATAGCCTCGAGCCAGACGCGCTCGATGATAAGTAAAAAATCACCAGGTACTATACCGTTTTTGGATTTTCTGCAGGTGCAAATATCTTCAGAGGCATAAATTTTTAATAAATCACGAGCAGCACCAACAACAAATCACGGCTGGTGCCAAGATTTTCTATAAATATTTTAGTTTCTTTGCAGCCATTAATGAACGACAAGAAGTTTGTAACAGCGCTTGAGAAACAGCTGGACCTGTTCAGGACAGCCACAGAATGGTCCGACTTTGTTGCATATCTAACAGGGCTCGAGGGAATACTCCGAATGCACAAGTTCTCGAAAATACCAAAGCCGTACCTTCTGTACAGGAGGCTAAGCCAGTGTCTGAACCCCGCGCTTCCCGCAGGCGTCCACACAAAAGCGCTAAGCGTCTACAAAATCATTCTATCGAGACTATCAAAAGAGTCTTTGAAAGAAGACGTGAACGTCCTGTGCCTCGGGCTCTTCTCTTTCTACTCGCACGCAAGCCTAGCAACCGTCCCGAACTACATGGACATAATCAGAGAAATTGTCGAAACACTGAAGGAAGACTCAAAAATAGTGTGCAGAAACATAGTGACAGGCGTGATAATGGGGCTAGAGGAAGAAAACAGCGAAAACTACACGTCTTCCATCAGTCTCCTGAGCGCGCTCGAAAAACACGTTGGCACAGAAGAGATGCTGAAAAGCGTGTGGGAAGTGATGGTGCACAACGCAGACCTTGTGCCGGGGTGCGTGGTGCTTCTTTCGAAGTACAAGGCGCTCAACTGGGCGGACGCATCAAAGGAGGAAATTGTCGCAAAAGGGTTCTCCTCCGCGCTCGGGTCAAAAGACGTTGTGACAGTTCGCAAAGCGTTCGACATTCTAATACAGTCGAGAGCGGAGAAGATGGACTTAGGAGAGCACGAGAAGGAGGTGACGGTAGCGGTGCTGAAGCTGCTGCTGCTGAAGGAGATTTCGCTGTTCAAAAGGGTGCAGCAGTGGGTGTCTTTTGTTCTGGAGAGCGAGAGGGGAGAAGAGCGCTTTTTCGAGACACTTTGCGGCGTCTACAGGGGGTCGCCAAGCCTCTACTTCAAAATTCTAACGTCGCTGCACCAGGGCGTGCAGGAGGCGCGGGGAATTTTCGCAGCGTGCGTGAAATGGACGCTATCTGTCATAGATCCCGAAACGGAACAGGGAGCAGCGGGGTTTTTCTCGGTGGTAAATAGAAGAATCGTGTGGAGCGCGCTATCTGGGGCGCCCGCAGAGGAGAAGGAAAGGCTCGTGAGCAAGGCGGTAGAGCTCGGGCTGGTGGACGAGCACGCGCAGGCAGAAGAGCTGCCGGCGATTATCTGCGAGTGCGCGGGCAGCGGAGGGGTGCCCCTGGAGTGGATACGGTGCGTTGCGCCAAACGGGGAGGGGTACGCGCGCATGTGCGATAAGATAAGAGAAATGGTATCGGAAAAACCGTTGGAAGAGGCGGAGGAGACCGTACTGGCGTTCCTGGAAGTGCCAGCGCCGGACGCGGAGGAGTCGCAGAGGGCGTACGCAGAGCTGGAGAAGTGCGTGATGGAGAAGTGCAACAGAGTGTGGAAGGAGAGAGCGGCAGAGAACAAGCACTACGTGGTGATCAGGTGCATAGAGAAGATGAAGGAGCACAACAGGGAGATCGCCAGGCAGGTCGACACAGAAGAAATTTTAGATAGCACGATCGACAACCCCTGCCTTTTTTGGAAGTATAACGAACTTCTTGCAAAATCTCTGCAGAACATGCTGATAAGAAAGATCGTTTACAGCGGAGAAGAGTTCCGAGAAGACCCCGGAAGCAGCGTGGAGCTGGAAAAAGCGTTCTACCTAGCAGAGAACATCCCGGTTGGAGAAGAGGTGCGAACGAAGCTGCCGCTGGTTATGTTTCTGTTCTCGTTCCAGGAGAGCAAAAGCTACAAGATAAGAGAAAAGTCAAAATCTTTCATATCGGAGTTTTTCCATTTAAGGGAAATTTTCAATGAGATTCTAACGGTGCTGGACAACAAGATCGAGCGGGTTGTGGAAAGCGACAGGATAGTGATTGTCGACTGCGACTACAACAAGGTGCTGTCGGCTCTGAAAGCGCTTTTCTGTCTCGTTTCGCACTCGCAAAGGTTCAGCACGTTCGTGAAGTTCGAAGAGACGTCGTATCTCACGGAAGGGCTGCTGTCGGTGCAGGACGTTGTGGATTTCGTCACGGGGTCAGCAGAAGCATCGCCAGCGCTCTCGATCTTCTCTCTTCTTATGATGTACGTATGCGCAGAGTACAGAAACACAACGACGGTCAGAACAGCGCACAGCGCCTCTCTTAGAGACGAGGTGATTGGCGTATCGCTCGAGACCATTTCGGTCTTTCTGAAGACGCTTGAAACCAACTCGCGGCTCTTCTCGATATCTGAAAACGTGCTGCAGACGCTTCTACTGCCGCCGCACCTCGAAATATCCCCAGAGGCGCTGTGCACTCTGAAAAACAGGCTGAGCATCATTTCAGTGCTCGGCGTGCACAAATACACCGCGCTAATAGAAGAGATATACAAGAACAGCGAGCAGTCCAGAGAAAAGATAGTGCAGTTCCTTATACAGAAGAAAAACTTCACAGCGCTCCTCAACGTGCTTGGCATCTCGTGCGCGCTGCTCGCAAACGGCGCGATCGGAGAGTTCCAGAGGATCAGCCACATTGTCGAGCACGAACTCGGGCTAAAAGAGACCGAAATGGAAATATCCTGCATACCGGTCACCAGCACAGCGCAGCGCAGCGAAGAAACGCCGAAAAAGCACATGTGCTCGTGCGGCTGCCCGCTTGTGGTGCAGTCTGGGGACACCGCGATTTCAAACGCCAACAGCTACGTTATCAACTACGTCATCAACGAGATTCTGTCAGTCTACACGTCGCTGGTCGCGATGAGGAACCAGAAAAGATCGCGGCTGGACAGCGACAGAAAAGAGCCGCAGGAGGCGGGAAGAGCGCTGCTCACAGAAAGAGAAGACGCCCCCGAAACGCGGGCGATACGGAAAGTCAAAAGGTACCTCGTATGCGCGTTCCAACGGAATCCAGGCGTGTTCGCAGACTGTTTGGTGCGGGTATACACGTCGACGCGGCACATCGAGTTCGTAGACGCTGTTTTGGAGCACACCGGCGAGATATTTCCGGTAGTTCTGGGGCTGTTCACGGTTACGTCGGAGGAAAAATACGCGATGCTCAGGGAGTGGGTGAGGTTCTCGAGCAGGCCGGAAGAGTTCGAAAGCGAAAAGGCGCTCAGCGCGGTAGGCGCAGTTGTGCTGCAGACCAGAATGAAAACGGAACACATATCGCAGGCGATGCTGTTTTCCGAGCTGTTTGGAAAAAGCAAGACAAGAGAGGGGCAGGAAATGGGCCTGAAAGCGCTAGACGCGTGCGTATCGATCGGAGCAAGAATCGGGCTGAAAAAGATACAGGAAAGCCTGGAAGACTCAGAAAAGCTCGAGCAGGTGGAGATGCTGCTTCACGCGATCCGGAATTTCATCGCCACAGCGTCCGAAAAGAGGCTCGCAATAGACACGGCGCAGATATGGAGCGCAATTGTGCTGCCGCTGCTTAGGCTGCCGGCGGAACACCCGCTGTACCTGCAGGTCTTGGAGGTGATGGAGGAAATGTCGTGTCTATCGGGCAGCACGGGGTGGAAAAAGGAGTTTTGCGAGTATATCGCAGCGGAAAGGTTCTTCAGAGATACGGAGGCGAATATCAGAACGAAGATTCGAATAGCATCGCGGGCGGTGGACCAGGAGAGAATAGCAGAGCAGGTCGGAAGGGCGGGATCAACGGGGTTTTTTATCAGAGAAGCGGACATCTTCAGCAAAGCGGCTGCAATCAAGAGGCTGCGGTTTATGGTTCTGTGCGCGCCGTTTTCGGAAGATCTGTCGGCGCTGCTTGGGCTGATTTCCGAAGTGTTTTCGATTACAGGGGGTGCGAAGTCTCTGATAACGGAGACGTACGCGCTGTGCAGGGCGCTGTGCATTCGGATGCCGCGAAGCTCGCTTATCAACCTGTGGCCGATCGCTATAAGCGAGGCGCTGAACTTTTTGGACGCAGATGCAAGCCAGAACAGCGCGGTTATTTTTTCGGCGCTGCAGTTTCTCGATCTTGTGGCGACTTTGGACTATCCGGAGACGCTGGAGTTCCGCTGGCTTATCGAGAGCAAGACTGGTAAGGAGCCCGAGAGGATGCTTCCTGTTCGGACGCCTGCGATTGGCAACCCTTTGGAGTGGAGCAGGTGCGGACTGCAGGAGGCGATACAAAAAGTCAGTCTCCACCACAAGGCGCAGAGATACGCTTCTGACACGGACGCGGACGCAATCTTCCAGTCACTTATTGCGGATCTTCCGGAGCCCTAGATGGTGGTCTCTGGTCTGCTCAGACGCTGGTGTATTGCGCATGTTTCCGGGAAGCAGGAGGCAGTGTTAGTAAATCTTTGTCGTAAGCTTTTTCAGCGGATCCTGGTGTGCAGTTGTAGTCTGCGCTAGTCTGGCGGGTATTCTTAGCTAGAATTTAAGTTAAGTATTATAGGCTTGTCAAAGAGTGAAGGCGTTTATTAAAGGTGTAGAGCTCGTACCAATGACTAAAGGGTACTGTAAAAATTATTCACCTAAATACCCATGGTCAACACTTACAATAAACATCTTTTACTCTTTGATAGGAGGTCTACAAACTATTCGCTTAAATACCCCACGGCCCACAAGTACTATAGTTGTGCAAAGTACGATGCGCCTGCAACACTCCCAATTCGATAATCCTGCGAGTACTGCTACTGCCAAAATTATCACTCATTGGTAGACTTCTGCCATTCCAATAAGCCCATCGCGTATCTACTTCCTCAAAGTTACCTGATCTTGCAGTACTGTGCCCGTGCACTACATGACAACACAACAGCCCCTTGCACGACCATCCTAATCGCACCCTCTTCCACTCTCGATTACCACCTCCAATTATCACTTCCAACTACCATAATCGATTACCGCCTCCAATTACTACTTCCGAATACCACTCTCACGAACCACCTCCAAAAGCTTTCTCTACTTTTTCAAAAAAAAGTACCGAACGTTTTTCTAAACCAGCGTTTATTAATAGCCGAAGCCAGCTCCGCGCACAGGCCCCGTCTCTAGACGGCGTCCTGCCCCTTTGGCTTCATCGTTGGGAAGAAAAGAACGTCTCTTATGTTCTGCGCTCCCGTGAGCATCATCACCAGCCTGTCTATTCCAATCCCCCATCCGCCTGCAGGCGGCATCCCGTACTCCAGCGCCGTGCAGAACCCCTCGTCGATGCCCTGCGCCTCCTCGTCCCCCGCGCTCTTGTCTCTACTCTGCTGCTCGAACCTTCTTCTCTGCTCGAACGGATCGTTCAGCTCCGTGTACGCGTTGCACACCTCCCTTTCCAAAAAGAAGAGCTCAAATCGCTCCGTCAGCCCCTTTCGCTCCCTGTGCTCCTTTGCCAGCGGCGACATGATCATCGGGTGGTTCATGATAAACGTCGGGTTGTGGCACTGGCTCTCCAGATACTTCCCCACAAGCTTGTCCAGCAGCCGTGCCGCGGTCCTCGGCGCCCTGCACTCCACGCCCCTCTCCCTGCACATCCTGTCGAGAGTCTCTCTGCCCTCCTCGGTGTTTATCTTGTCTTCTGGCACCTCTTCCCCAATTGCCGCGCTCAAGTCTTTTATGATATCGAGCCTTTTGAACGGCGTGTTGAAATCCAGCCTTATTTTCTTCACCTCCTTCGTTTCTCTGTCTTCTGTCTCGTACTCCACTATTTTCCCCCCGAATATGTCCTGCACCATCGAGGAAATCAGCTCCTCTGTGAGCGCCAGCATGTCCCAGTAGTCTGCGTACGCCATGTACAGCTCGCACGACGTGAACTCCGGGTTGTGCGTCGCGTCTATTCCCTCGTTTCTAAACTGTCTTCCGAGCTCGAACACCCTCGGAATTCCCCCTACCAACAGCGTCTTCAGGTACAGCTCCGGCGATATCCTCATGCACAGCTCCATCTGCATCTCGTTAAGCACGGTCTTGAACGGCTTTGCTGCTGCTCCTCCCGGCGTGACCTGCATCATCGGCGTCTCCACCTCCAGGAACCCTTTTCTGTTCAAAAACGTTCTGATGTACTCCACCACCCTGCTTCTGACCATAAACCTCTCCAGGCTGCTTCTGTTCAGTATCAGGTCTAGGTACCTCTGCCTGTATATCGTCTCGGGGTCCTTCAGCCCGTAGTGCTCCGTCGGGTACATGTGCACGCACGGCGCAAGCACCCTTATGCTCTCTCCGACGATGCTCAGCTCTCCTGTTTTGCTGTAGCCAACCACCCCTACCGCTCCGATTATGTCTCCTCTGTACAGGTCGCCTTCAAACTCTTTGAAGTACATGACCTGGATGCTCGAGCCGTTCGACACGATTCTGATAAACCTGCTTTTCTTCCCGAGCTCTCTCACCACCACCACTCTTCCTCCGACGCTTACTTTTACGTCTTTCATCGAGCTGCTGCCGTAGTTGTCTTTTGTTATGCCTTCTTTCTCGACTATTCTTAGTATGTCTTCTATTCTGTGTGTTTCTTTGAAACCGTACGGGTACACGGCCTCTCCTGCGCTGAGCCTGCTCTCGATCACTTTTTCTCTTGTGCTGCTGTTTCTCTGGGCGCTTTTCTCGTCCATCTTCTTTTTCTTTTTATTTTTTTTATTCTTGTACCTCGCAGGGGCTCTTCCGCTTTCCGGCTTATTTTTATTCTTTTTATTTTGCACCCATACAATGAGTAAAGGAACACCGAGTTTTGGAAAGAGGAACAAAAGGAACCACATCCAGTGCTGCAGATGCGGGAACGAGGCGTACCACAAACAGAAAAGAAGCTGCGCGAGCTGCGGGTACCCCGAAAGGAAGTGGAGAAATCCTGGATCGCTTAAGTCGTACGGTAGAAGAGCGCAGGGAACCGGAAGGCTCAGGCACATGAAGAAGTACATCGAGATCAACAACAGGAAGTCTCTGGCTAACAACAGGTACTTCTAGGGCTAGACTAAATAAAATGTGATGGATGGGATGTTTTGTTGCTCGGATGTGCTGTAGGAAGGGCGGATCGGACGTGGCGGGATGTCTGGTGTATTTGTGGGCGTGTTAGCTACGTTTGATGCTAATGCATCCGCGGCACTCCGCCAAAAACAGGCCGAATACGGTCGCAGCCAATTTCTGCGCTCTTTTCATGGCAGGTCTGGAGAAACTCTATTTATGCCGATTTTTGGCCAGTCAGTGCTACATTTCAAGAGTTCCAAATAATTGGGTATTTGGCTTCTTGACGTGCGGTATCCAAGTGTGTTGGTGATGGTGTGGTGTCTAAGTGTAGATTATGGTGGGGTATCCAGGTGTGTTGGTGATGGCGTCTTCAAATCTGTTGATTATGGGGTATCCAACTATCTTGCTAATGACCTGTCCAAGTGAATAATGTTGGTAAATGTTAGTGTTAGCCATTATTGATACCCTACAACCCAATTAGCCATTATTGATACCCTACGAACCATCTTCTGAACCCTAATAAACGCTTACAACTCAGCTGCTTCTTCTTAACAGCTGTAATACTACGCACTAGCTGTCCCTCCTTAACAGCCACAGTACTACACGATTAATATCTAGCATGCAAGATCAAACGACAAGCAGCACCCCTCAAACTACCGGCCACCTGCTGCAGCCTACAGAACTTATCGGCAATAGCAGATCCGCCGGAGAACAGAACGGCAAAAACAGCAGACCAGCTAGCCTGCAGCCATATATATTAAAATATTTTCGATTAATTCTGATGAGCATAAATGTGGTAGGAGTAGTTCTGGCTCTTGTTCTGATTCTAGATTTTGGAGTGGCCCGTGCAGAGCTCGACATGGAGATGCTGGATAAAATCTACTTCAACTGCGTTAACGTCGAAGCGGTAGGAAACGGCAGTGCAACACACGTGAACCAAAATCCAGAAGATCTTGATACGCCCTCTGCAGAGTACCGCTTCGAAGCCGCAAAAGGAGCGACAATCAAAATATACCCGAAGCTGGTGGATAAAATAGATCAGACGCTGCAGCTTTCAAAAACGAAGCTAGCAACAACCGACGGAACAACAAAGATCAGCTTGCGCCCGTTCAAGACAATCGACCTCGAGTCGGAAGAAGGCGTCTTGAACATAGGAAAGTACTACAAAACATACGAGCTCAATGGAACTGTTATTCAGAGATATATTAACGGCGATAAGTGCGATCTGTGCAAAGATAAAAGATGGGAAGCGGTTGTTTTTTATACCAACGAAGATTGCGACCTGAGGCTTTCAGGGCCGTTCGAGTCGAGCACATGTGTGTACAGGTTCGGAGTGGAAGGAAGGGAGCTTGGATCAGAGTGCACTTACAGAAAGTTGCTTTGGAGCAGAAAGCTTCTGCCAAAAACTCCAGAGAAGAACAGAACAGACGAAAGCCCCCTAGGAAAAGCCGCACTGAGCAAAAAAAGAGTGCTGCACGAGTATCTATCGTATCCACAAAGTGGCGTGTTTGATAAGTTGGCTGTTCGATAAGTGGGCTGCTTGATAAGTGGGTCGCTAGATAACCTGAAAATAATAAAATCTATAGATAAGAGAGACAAGAGGTGCTGTGTGTGCTGGGCTGACATGCCATTGTGATGTTGGCGCCGTGTTTCTGCCAGATTGAGTAATTGTCCGCATAAGGTAATTTTCAGGGTATAAATATTCGGTCCAAAGATAATTGGAATGGCGAAGAGGTCCTGCCAGCTGCGTGCTTTGCTATTGCAAAAGAGAAGTCGCGTGTTCGCGCCGGCTCTTGCGGGTTGCAGATAAGTTGTGTAACCCGGTAGATATCTGCAGGACGTTGCAGCTAGAGATTATTCTGCAGACCCTTGCAGCCACATATCCTGGAGGGCCATTGCAACCGAACACTAAAGCAGCACCCAATGATCTTTATCAAAAACATTCCAGTAAATGCATCACAGCGCCGCACTCCACGCCCACCATATATTCGTGCTCAAAAATTAATTTTATGACCGAAAAGAATGAGAAGAGCAGTTTCATCCAGATGATTAACAGCTCAATGGGAAACATCAGCGGCCTGTTCAAGCTGAAGAAAGAAGAGCCCAAAGACGAAGTGGAAGTCGGTAAAATAGAGACCGATAAGGAAAAAGACGCAAAAAACTCGTTCCTGCTAAATGAGGAAGAGGAGTTCGAAAAGGATCTCAGCCACCTCTCCATTCCCTTCGAAACGCCAACCAAAGACGACAAGGAAAACAGCAGCGTTGAGGTTTTCACGATCCAGCCAATAACAAGCGAAGACAAAACAGAAGCAGAAAACGAAGTGCTGAGACTGAAAAGAGTGCTGTTACTAAAAGAGGAAATAAGAAAAAAAGAGAAAGAAAAAGAAGAGGAGATGCTCGAGCTGAAAAATCTCGAAATGATAAAAGTGCAGGCGCAGCTGGAGTACGAGAGAAAACAAAAGAAAATGCTCGAGCAGGAGGTGCGCGACCTGAGAAGGAAGTTCGAAAAGAGCGAGCTGGAGTGCATAGAGCTGATAAAGTATTGCAGGCTGCTTATCGATACAACTTCTGGGAAGCCGGAGTAGTTCGGCAAAAATGGAGAACCCGGGTATCGATCCCGGCACCTCTTGCATGCTAAGCAAGCGCTCTACTTCTGAGCTAGTCCCCCGTGCGAAAGTCTCGCACTCAGCAGCTATAAATATTCTATGTTGTCTAACTGCGCGTGTTTTTGGTGCACTTGTGGGAGTAGGAGCGGCTTTCTGGCGGCGGTAAGGGAAAGCTAGCGGAAGCAGCGGATGCATTTTGGTTGTATGCCCACAGAATAGGAGGTGGTTTGCAGAGGCTGTTTTTTGGTGCTTGGAAATGGAGGAGAGACAGCTCTGCCGGGAAGAACGGGTGTTTTCTGTGTATTTTCAAAAGCGGCGTGTTTTATTGCCCTGGGCATCTTTTGATGGCATGTCCGGCAGTTTTGCGGAGCTAAAGACCAATCTGCTATTTTTTCTTGATGCATAGGAGAAACGAGAAGAATGTGATCGTAAGACAGATGAGCAGGTGGACGGTGTACGACAGAATAATCGTGGAGAACCCGCAGCTGGAAAAGTACTGGACAAGAGCGCATGTTCTGTTTCCCGAGGTCGACAACAACAATCTGCTTGTCGATATCGAGTCGTGGTACAGCATCACGCCGAAAGACCTTGCGGACAGCATATCCAAAGAGATCGCGAAGAAGTACGGAAGCGCAAAAGCGCTCGATCTGTTCTCGGGCGTGGGCGGAAACACGATATCTTTGCTTAAGTACGGCCACTCTGTGGTGTCTGCCGAACTCGACTACAAAAAAGTGAAGTATCTGAGATATAACGTGAAGCAGTGCATCAAGACAAAGCCAGAGCACACGATTCTGCACAAGGACGTGTACTCCCCGCAAATGCTGCGCTGTCTTGAGGGCAGAGACTTTGACGCTCTGATTGCATCGCCGCCCTGGGGAGGCGTGGGCTACTCGACTCTAACAGAGCTGGAGCTTCTAAACCAGTGCAGGATACTGGAGCTCGAAAACATGTACGAAGAGAAGGCAAAAACGCGCATATACATCATTCCCAGGACGATATCCAAAAGACTTATCCACAAAGTGCTTGAGTGCAAGACCTACAAAGGCGTCTCGAACCAGAGGGTAGTGGCCCATATTGTAATCACCGGGGACAGTGAAGGCATCAAATTCTAGAAGGCAAGACAACTGGCAGCGGGGTATTAATTGCATCACAGTGCTTTTCCGCTGTTCAAACGTGTTTCGTGTAAGTCTTGCGGCGCTGGCTTCTATTTGAGAGCAGCAAGACTTTGCGGTTGCTGGATGGACGCGGGATCTGTTGGCGCTTTACCAGACAAGGTAATTATCCTAATAAGGTAGTTTGAAGGGTCCCGACTTGCAATGACGCCGTTAAAATGGCAAAGAGGTGCGCTTCATCAATCCCCGGTGCTAAGAGCTTCGTTTCATCAACAACACTCCAAAGCCATCCGAAACAAACTCGTACTTTATTTCTGAAAAGTACGGAACCTTTTTTGAAAAATAAAAATGCTAGCGTGGGACACAAAGTATGGCAGCTGGTGCTGGACATGTGGTAGTTAGAATGTGCTAGCGGTGGATAAGAGTAGTTTGTTAGTCAAGTGGTGGGTAGTAGTGGTTTGTTAGTTAAGTGGTGGGTAATAACGATTTACCAACTCAATAGTCAATAACAATGCCATGCCAACTCAATAATCGTTTATTTCAATGCCTACTTATGCACTAAAACGTACCATATTAGTATAGATGCCTAATCGATGCAATTTTCGGCTGCCAACGCATTAGATTTGCCAACGCACTAAATTTCAAACCAGCTGCTGGTCTGACGAGTTAGGGACAAGCAAGAAGTCTTTGGATTCTATTTTTGTCTTTGGGTCCGAAATTACGAAGAGCGGCTTCAAGCCGCTTCTTTTCACCAATGACGCAATGTGCAGTCTTCTTATAAGAGCT
>Ga0190275_10000387_pt1 | contig 40185 bp, 63 predicted proteins | sample Popmic550T_FD_133745 | JGI IMG/M metagenome (GOLD analysis project Ga0190275, IMG submission 133745) | Populus adjacent soil microbial communities from riparian zone of Yellowstone River, Montana, USA - 550 T | ecosystem: Environmental > Terrestrial > Soil > Riparian zone > Trees stand | place... | reverse complement strand
GGACTGATGGATGCGTTTTCCCTCTGGAAGCGCATCTTGACCAGTGACGAAAAGACAGAGCTTTACAACGGCGGCAACGGCCTGGATTACGACGATTGGGCAGATACTGGTGAAGCATCTGCCGCCGGGCGGCTTTTGCTCTTGGGCGTGGGGTAGGCGAGGCGAGAACTAACAAGGGGCAGGGCGATGACCACGACGGCAAAAGTCTATCGGTACGAAGGCAACGAAGAGTACGCGCAGGTGCTGTGCCTGCTCGACGCGAGCGGCAACGAGCATCCCGTCGGCGGCATGGTCTTCGCCACCAGCGTCGCCGGCAGCGGCTCGGCCGACACGATTCAGCACGTCACGCCGACGAGCGGCCTGCCCGTTCAGCCGCAGACCGGATCGTCCTGGGCGGTGACCAACGCAGCGCTGACGGTGACGGGAGGCGGGGTCGAAGCGTCGTCGCTGCGCGTCACGATCGCCAGCGATTCCACCGGCTTGCTCTCGATCGACGACAACGGCAGCTCGATCACCGTCGATGGCACGGTGGCTGCGACGCAGAGCGGCACGTGGAGCATCACCAACATTTCGGGCACAATCAGCCTGCCGACGGGCGCCGCCACGGCGGACAATCAAACGACCGCAAACACGGCCCTCGCCGCGATTCAGGCCGCCGTTGAAACGCTCGACAACGCGATCAGCGGAAACGAGATCCAAGCCGACGTCTTGTCGGTGATCCCCGGCACGGCGGCCACCTCGCTGGGCAAGGCCGAAGATGCAGCGCACGCCAGCGGCGACGTCGGCGTCTTCATGCTCGGCGTGCGACGCGATACGCCGACTTCCGGCGCCGACACCGACGGCGACTATGCGGCCCTGTCCCTTGATGCATCGGGCCAGCTCCGTACGGTCGTTGGCAACACGGTGACGGTGACCGGCACGGTGACGGCGGCGCAGGCCACGGCCGCCAATCTCAACATGACCGAGGCCAACAGCGCGGCCATCGCCGCATCTCTTGGCGTCCTTGACGATTGGGACGAGTCCGATCGGGCGAAGGTGAACCTGATCGCCGGCCAGGCGGGCATCACGGCGGGCGCTGGCTCCGTGGGGGCTAGCACCCCTCGCGTCACGCTCGCCTCCAACGATCCAGCGGTGGTTGCGCTGACAACGCTCGATGATGTGGTGAAGCTTTCCGGCGGCTTGACGGTCGGCGATCTTCACATGTACGCAATCGGGGGCTATGAATCGGCTACGGCGCGCGCGTGGGCGATGAACTCTTCAGGCCACGGATTTGTGGTCAACGGCGGCACGTTCGCCGTGCAGGTCGATGGCTCGGCCCTGACGGCTTTGCAGCTCATCGACGATTGCATCTTCACGGACGATGCGGCGTTCACGCCCGGCACGTCGAAGGTGGCCGTCATTGGCGCCCAGTGCGACGACGACTCGACCGACCTGGTGGACGAAGGGGACGCCGGCGCTCTTCGCATGACGAAGGAGCGAAAGCTGCGATCGGTCGCGGCCCTCGACTCGGCGGCCATGCAGTCCGGCAATGATGAGGTCACGCCCAAATTCGCCGTCATCAATGCCTCGTCGAGCGGCGACAACACGATCGTGGCCGCGGTGGCGAGCAAGAAGCTTCGCGTTCTCTCCTGCGTGATCGTCGCCTCGGGAACCGTGACGGTGCGATTTGAGAGCGGGGCAGCAGGGACGGCTCTTACGGGCCAAATCGATCTGACGGCTCAGACTGGCTTCTCGGCCCCGTTTTCCCCGGTCGGCCACTTCGAGACGGCAGCCAACACGCTCCTGAATCTTGAGCTATCGGGAGCCGTGAAGGCCGCGGGCTGGCTCGTCTATATCGAAGTGGACTAAGGCCCACCCATGCACGCCGCTTGGCAAATACTCCTTTGGTTTACCGGCTTCGGCCAGGGCGACGAGACACCGCCGCCCCCGGCCCGAGTTATCAGCTTTTGTGACGAGGAGCTGTTGGCTCCAGCGTTCGCCACTGAATCACTTAGCTCGGCCACACTTACTAATGAAACCCTCTTGGCTCCGACGTTCTCCAGTGAGGAGCTGCTCAACGGGATGTGCTGCTGATGGCCCTAACACAAGAGGAAAGGCGTATCGCCGAGGGATCAACCCCGATCTATCGAGCCACGCTGCAAGATGAGGATGGCACGGCTATCCCGCTCGCAGACATCGACTCTATGACCCTCACACTCAAGGACGTGAGGACCGGCCAGGCCATCAACAGCCGCTCAGCCCAAGACGTGCTGAATACGAATGGTGTGACCATCCACGCTACCAGTGGACTGCTCACCTGGCAGATGGAGGAAGAGGACACACCCATCATTGGCTCAGCCCATCCCAAGCCCAACCAGGTCGAGCAGCACAAAGCGATCTTTCGTTGGACCTATGACACCGATAGGCACGGCGTGCACGTTGTGCTGCTCGATGTTGTGCAGATCGACGACGAGGTGTTGGAAGAAGATCCCTAATGCCCAAGCGGCCGGCCACCTACCAACCGAGCAAGCCCAAGGCCGTCGGTCAGATGCAGCGTGGCACATCCTGCCAACGAGGCTACGACCGCCAATGGCGCAAGGCACGTGCCCAGTACCTTAGCGAGCATCCCCTCTGCGTCGATTGCGATCGACAGGGCCGAGTGATCGAGGCAACGATCGTCGATCACAAGACTCCCCACCGCGGCGATCTCGAGCTGTTCTGGGACGTCACTAACTGGCAGCCACTCTGCAAGAGCTGCCACGACACCAAGACAGCCCGCGGCGGCTGACGGCAGGGGGGGGGTGAAAAACTGGCAAAGCGTTTTGCCGTAGACCGTCGCTCCCGCGCGCGTGAATTTTCGCGAAATTCAGAGGTTTTCCAATGGCCCCCCGCGGGCGTCCGCCCAAACCGACGCAAACGAAGAAGCTCGAGGGAAACCCGGGCAAGCGCCCACTCTCCGAAGCGGAGCCGAAAGCCGCCGGCAGACCGATGCGCCCCGAGAGCTTGACGGGCGACGCCGCTTGGCTGTGGGATCAGGTCGTCGAGGAGCTGGGCAGCTCGGGCGTGGCAAAGCAGATCGACACGGCCATGCTCTGGAGCCTCTGCGAAATGTGGGGCTTCTACCGTCGCGCGGCCAAGGCGGCTGAAGAGCATCCCTTCGACAAAGACGTCCGGATCGCAGTGACCGGCTACTGGTCGGCCTTCGAACGCGCGGCCTCCAAGTTCGGCCTCGACCCGGCAACCAGGTCGAGGCTGCGAACGGGCAACGAGGACAAGCCCGAGGATCCGCTCGCTCGGTTCGGAATCGTGGGATGAGAAACGCGAAGAGCCTGGCACAGCTCAAGATCGATGCACGCAACGCGGGTTGGCCCTGGCCGATCGAGCGGCCGCACGACGAGCGCGCACTGGTCGAAGGCTGCCGGGTGGACTTCGCAGCCGCCGAGCGAGTGCGAACCTTTTACGAAGTCTTCCTCCGCGTTCCCAAGTCAGCCGAGGAGATCGAAGCGACCGGCTCGGGAATGAAGCCTTTCGAGCTTCTCCAGTGGTGGTATCGCGACGTGCTCGGCCCGATCTTCGGATGGAAGCGGCCCGACGGGCGCCGCCGGTTCAACCGCGCCTTCGTGACGACCGGCAAGAAGTCTGGCAAAAGCACGGTCCTCTCGGGCCTGCCGCCCTACATGATCTGCGCCGACGGCGAAGAGGAGGCCGAAGCCTACTCCGCCGCGGTCGATCGCGACCAGGCAAGCATCATCTACCGCAAGGCCAGCCGCTGCGTGAAGGATAGCCCGCACCTGTCGCGGATCCTCAGGCGCATCGACAGCCAAAAGCGAATCGTCCATCACGCCACCGGCTCTTGGTATGAGGCAATTGCCTCCGACGCGGACTCGGCGGACGGCAAGAACCCGCATCTGCTGATTGTGGACGAGCTGCACCGCTGGCGCGACAAGGAGTTTTTCAACGCGTTGATTTATGGCGACATCGCCCGGCGGCAGCCGCTCTTTTTCATCATCACCACCGCCGGCGACGACATGCACTCGGTGGGCTACGAAGAGTACGAGTACGCCAAGCGGCTGCTCGACGGCGAGCACTACTCGATGGCCCATTTCGCGTTCATCGCTGAGGCGGCGCCCGAGCGAGAGTGGGACGATCCGGAAGGCTGGCTCGAGGCCAACCCTGGCTTACGCGAGGGCTTTGGAAATGTGCAGAAGCTGCAGGAGAACTGCGACGCCGCGAAGCAGACGCCGCGCAAGATCAGAGAGTTCCAGCGGTTCATCTGCAACCGCTGGGTGGACTGCGGCGAGGATCCCTGGCTCTCCCGCGCCGCGTGGGACGCCTGCGGCGATCCGCGTTACGCCTGGCCCGAGGCAGGCACGGAGGTTTGGCTGGGGCTCGATCTGGCCACGGTGCAAGACGTCGCCGCGCTGGCGATCGCCTGGTGGGTCGGCGAGCTGCTCGCCTTGGCGTGGCGGCTCTACCTCCCGGCGGACAACCTCAAGGATCGCGAGGAGGCGTGGCGCGTGCCGCTTCGCCAGTGGGCCAAGGACGGCTGGCTCACGCTGACCACCGGCAACTCGATCGACTATGCCTGGATTCGCCGCGACATCTCGGGCGTCGTGCTCGACGAGCGCGGCCAGCCCGTCGCGGAGCGCTTCGCCGGCTGCCTCGAAGACACGCTTCGCGTGCAGGCCGTGGCCTACGATCCGTGGAATGCCTCCCAGCTCGTGACGGAGCTGGGCGAATACGACGGCCTGCCGGTGATCGAGTTCCGCCAGGGGTACGCCACGCTCAACACGCCGAGCAAAGAGTTCGAGCGGCGGGTCGCCAGCGGAAGGATCCGCCACGGCGGCAATCCCGCCGCGGCCTGGATGGTCGGCAACTGTGTCGTGGACATCGACCCGGCCGGCAACATCAAGCCCAACAAAAAGAAGTCCCGCCTCAAGATCGACGCCGTCGTGGCGGCGATCATGGCGTCCGCCCTGGCCATCCGCGACGGCGCCGGCGACGAGGATGGCAGCCCTGGAAACCCCGTGGAGTTGATATGAAACCAAAACTGCCCGCGCTCGATTCCAACCAGCGTTGCCTCGCCGTGTTCGCGGCTGGGGTGGCCGCAATCCTGGCCGGCGTCGCCTGCTACGACTGGCGGGTCGCCCTGATCCTGACCGGCTTTGTCGCCCTCGCCGCCGCCCTGCTCTGCTATGAGGAGCCGAAGGCTTAATGGTCCTGCCTTCGTTTCAACGCGCCTTCGGCCGGCTCGCTTCGGGGCTCCAGCTCCGCGCGACGCCCGAGAATCCGCGATATAGCCTGAACGATCCCAATCTCTGGGAGATGATATTCGGCGGCGCCCGCGACAACGACGCGGGCGTGCCGGTCAACCATGCCAAGGCGCTGAGCTTTCCGCCGGTGTTTCAAGCGGTCACCATGATCGCCGGGGACATCGCGACCTTGCCGCTCGACGCCTACCAGCGCGTCGGCAAGAAGGATCGCGAGTCAGCGGACAATCACGTCGCCTATAACCTGGTCCGCCGGCAAGCCAACGACGAGCAGACGGCCGTCGTCTTCTGGGAGCTGCTGATGTGCTACGCCCTGCTGTGGGGCAAGGGCTACGCCATGATCGACCAGGACGGGGCCGGCAATCCGCTGGGGCTCTATCCGCTGCTGCCCGATCGCACCGGACCCGAGCGGCACAACGGCCAGCTCGTCTACGTCAGCGAGATCGACGGCAAGCTGAAGGTCTTCTTTCCGCACGAAGTGCTGGCGATCGAGCGGCCCAAGATCCTCAGCCAAGTGCCCTGCGACCTGGTGGATGCGTCCCGCGAGCAGATTGCCGCGGGCCTCGCCGCCCACAAGTTCGCGGCCCGCTTCTTCAAGCACGGGGGACGCAAGGGCGGCATCCTCGAGCTGCCGGCGGCGGTCAACAAGAGCCGCCGCGACGAGCTGGAGGCGGGCTTCCGCAAGACCTACGAGGGCGCCGAGAACCCGTTCAAGACCGTGGTGCTGCGCGAGGGCGCCAAGTTTCACGAGGCCCAAGCGTCGCTGGCTGATTCGCAAATGATCGAGGCCCGCCAAGAGTCGGTCCGCGACGTGGCCCGCTACTTCAACCTCGCGCCCAGCCGCCTGGGCGTCGAGGACGGGACGAGCTACGCCAGCAAGGAGGAGGATCGCCAGAGCTACCTCGATCGCACGCTGGGCGTGTGGCTGGCCAAGATCTGCGCGGAGTGCTGGGCCAAGCTCCTCTCGCCCGCGGAGCGGCGCCGCGACAGCCACTACTTCGAGCACAACACGAACGCCCTCTTGCGCACCAACACCACGGCCCGGTACCAGGCTTACGCGATCGGCATCCGCAATCGATTCCTCACGCCCAACGACGCCCGCCGCGCCGAGAACCTGGAGCCGCTCGAGGGCGGCGACGAGGTGCTCGTTGCGCCGGGCATGGGCCAGCAAAGCCAGCTCAACAGCGAGCAGGCGGGCGCAGGCAACGCCGACGACGGATCCTCGGGCAACAAGGATCCCGACACGCAGGACACGGGCGGACCGCCGCCCGATGAGTCGAGCCGCCAGCATCGCCGCCGGCGGTGGACTTACAACCTTGGCGCACGAGCGCGGCACAAGTCGCGGAACGCCAAGGCTTACCTGGAGTGGGTTGACGGCGGACTGGCCTCGCACCGCCAGGAGTTGGCCGAGCTGCTGCCCGAGGCCGACGCCGCCGAAATTCTCAGGCCGATCCTCGCCGCACTGCGAACGGCCGCCGAAACGCACACCGCCGCGGACCTGGCCGCGGCGGTGGATGACCTCATGACCTTTTACGAGATCAACGCATGACCACCAATCTCACAGAACGACGCTTCCTCCCGTCCGCCGCGGCGGCCATTCGCGCCGAGGCCCGCGCCGATGGCCAAGGCGAGAAGATCACCGGCGTGGCCGCGGTCTACTACCGCGCGGGCGACGCTGGCACGGAATACGAACTCTACCGCGGCATGTGCGGCCGCATCGTCGAGCGGATCATGCCCGGCGCTTTCGACCGCGCCCTGAAGGAGGCCCACGACGTGCGGGGCCTGTTCAACCACAACCCCTCACAGATCCTCGGGCGGACCAAGAGCGGCACGCTGCGGCTGTCGCTCGACGCCGCCGGCCTGCGCTACGAGATCGACCCGCCTGACACCCAGGCTGGGCGCGACACGCTGACGAGCATTAAGCGGGGCGATGTGACCGGCTCGAGCTTCTCGTTCTGGGCCAAGCGGGTCGTCTGGATTCAAGAGGAGGAGACCGACATTCGCCAGATCGAGGACGTCGATCTGCTCGACGTGGCGCCCGTGACCTTCCCGGCCTACCAAGGCGCCTCGGTGGACGTTTCGGGACGCTCCGCTGAAGACATCGAGGCGCTGCTGGCGGATCACAAGCGCTGGAAAGAAAGCCGCCAGAGCGAGGCTTCCCGCGGCGAAGCGGTGGCCGTCCGGGCCCGCGCCGTGGCGGTCTCGGCGGGCGTTTTCTAGCCTGCGCGGTAGCGTACAGCGCTGGGGCGGCGGCGCTAATTGCCACGCCGTCAAACGCCAGTAAGATCGAAGCGAACACCTGCGAAATGATGCGCAGACCGAGCGGCCGCAAACGCCGCAGTCTGCCGCGATGGGACATCCTTTGGACTTGCCCTGTCGCCGGCGGACCGCGGCGTTTCTCTTTTGCCCGTCCTCGCCGGCCCTACTCCGAATCCGGAATTCACCGAAGCCCATGACACTGCAACAACTCCAAGAGCGCCGCAACGAGCTGGCCGTCAAGATCAAGGAATTCGCCAAGCGCCATGCCGACCAGGGCGGCAAGTGGAAGGACGACGAGGAGCGGCAGAACTGGGAGAAGCTCAACGCCGACTACGACGCGGTCATCGCCCAGATGGACGCGGCCCGCGCCGCGGCCGAAGTCTCCGCCCGCGCCGCACGCGTCCAAGAGCAGCAAGACGCCAGCCAGCGCGGGGCGCCTCCGCGGACCGACTTCAGTCCGCCCGCGCCGACGCCCGACACGCGCCACGCCGGCACGGTCGATGAGGAGACGCGGGCCTTGGCGCTCGCCGGCTTCTGCCGCGCTCAGTTCGGCCGCCAGCTCGACAACGAGCACGTGCAGGCGATGCAGCGTTGCAATATTCATCCCTGGCAGCGGGAGCTGATCCTCGACCTGGGCGACTCGCGGAACGTCCGCCAGATCCAGGCCAGCTATCGCTCGGCCCACCACTCGCGTTCGCGCGAGGAGGCGGAGCGCCGGGCCGCGATGAGCGCCTTCACCTACGCCACCGGCGGAGCGCTCGTGCCGTCGTCGTTTATGACGCAGCTCGAAATCAACATGCTCGCCTGGGGCGGATTGCTCCAAGTCGCCGATACGCTCAATACCCAGAGCGGCGAGGAGATGAGCTGGCCCACCGCCGACGACACCTCGAACGAAGGCGAGCAAGTCGGCGAGAACGCCAACATCGACAACAGCAATGCGGGCGGACCGCTGCCCAGCTTCGGCGCCGTGAAGTGGAACGCCTACACCTTCAGCTCGAAGGCCATCCTCGTTCCCTACTATCTGTTCGAGGACTCGTTCACCGAGCTGCCCTCGATCCTCGGCTCCTTCATGGGCGAGCGGCTGGGCCGCACGATCAATCGCAAATGCACGCTGGGCTCCGGCGCCAACGAGCCCAAGGGCATCGTCACCGCGTCCACCCTGGGCGTGACCGCGGCCAGCGCCACGGCGATCGACTTCGACGAGGTGATCCAGCTCGAGCACAGCGTCGATCCCGCTTACCGCACCGGCGCGGGCTATATGTGCCACGACGCCGTCGTGCTCGCCCTCCGCTTGCTCAAGGACGGCAACGGCCAATACCTCTGGCAGAGCGGCGTGGCGAACAACCGGCCCGACACGCTCAACGGCAGCCCGCTGGCCATCAATCAGTCGATGGCCAACTCCGTGGCCGCCGACGCCAAGACGCTGCTCTATGGGCAGCTCAGCCGCTACAAGATCCGCCGCGTCCGCCAGGTCCGCGTCTACCGGCTCGAGGAGCGCTACCGCGACAAGGATCAGGACGGCTTTATCGCGCTCTTGCGAGCCGACGGCAACCTGCTGACCGCGGGCACCGCCCCGGTCAAGCACCTCGTCCAAGCCAGCTCCTAAGCCGCGGCCCCATGATTCGACTGCTGATGATTCGCTACGGGCCGGGCTACTACCAGCCGGCTGGCGCCACGCTGAGCCTGAGCGACGGCGAGGAGCAAAGCCTCGTCGCCGCCGGTCGCGCGGTGTATGTCGAGCCCCCGCGGATCGAAACGGCCGTCGCGGAGGCGATCAACCTCTCGGAGCCGGCGGCCTGTGCTTGCTCCACGCCCACGCCCACTCCCAAACCAATTCGCAAAAGGCCCACGAAACGATGAACGGCCATCTCACTGATCTCGTCAAAACGATCCGCGTCAAGAACGCGGTCGTCGCCGGCACGTCCGACCAGGACACCTCCGTGGTGGACATGGCCGGCTATGACGCCTGCCGCTTCATTTGGCTCTTGGGCGACGTGACCACGTCGAGCGTGCTGCAAGCCGAGGGCTTTAGCAACTCCGCGTCTTCGACCAGCAGCCCGAGTCCGGTCGAGGAGGCCGAGACCGAGGCCTTCACCGCGGGCGCCAGCGACGCCGACAACAAGCTGCTGATCGTGGACATGTTCAAGCCCACGGGCCGCTACGTGTTCTCGCGCCTCAATCGCGCCGACCAGAACGCGGTCATCGACGGCTGCATCTGCGAGCTGTACCGCACGCGCTCGCAGCCGCAAACCGCCGACAGCTCCGTCTTGGCGCAAGTCAAGGACGTCGCCGGCGGCATCGCGTAAGGCCAAGCCTGCACCGCTTTGCACCCCTTTGCACCACTTCACGCTAGGCCGCGCCGATGAGCACGTACAACTCCAAGGTTTACCGCAAGCGAGGCGGCGATGAGATGGTCGTCGCCTCGGGCGGCACGCTGACCATTGAGGCGGGCGGCACGCTCAATAATGCCGGGACGATCGCCAACGCCGGCACGCAAACCTTTGACGAAATCGCCGCCAACGACGCCTCGCTGGCAATCACCGGCCTGGCCGCGACGGCCGGCACGGGCGGCGCGGTGGCGATCGCCGGCGGCGCCACAACCACGTCGGGCGTGGGCGGCGTCGCCTCGCTGACGGGCGGCGCCGGCTCGGGCGCTGACCTGGGCGGAGCTGCGACCGTCACCGGCGGACTGGGCGGCGCGACCAACGCGGCAGGCGGCGCGGCCACCGTCACCGCAGGCGCGGGGCAAGGCACGGGCGCGGGCGCTGTGGCGAGTGTCGTCGGCGGCGCGTCGGGCGCTGGCGCGACGGGCAACGGCGGCAATGCGTCCCTCACGGGCGGCGCGGCAGCCTCCACAAACGGCTCCGGCGGAAGCGTGGTTCTCACGCCGGGAGCGAAGGCCGGCAGCGGCATCGCGGGCGGCAACTTCCTCCGCTCGTCCACGGGCCAGCACTGGAGGCAGCAGACCGCCGCCACCGCCAAGGCGGATGGCGCCGAAACCGTCACCGCGGCCCAGATGATCAATGGGATCGTCGTCTTCACCGTCACCGAGGCGCGGACGCTGACGACCCCGACCGGCGCGGCGTTGGTGGCTGGAGCGCCGGCGGCGCTCGCGGCGGGCGACAGCTTCGACTTCCACCTGATCACCCTCGGGGCGGGCGCGGACGACATCGCCACGCTGACGGCGGGCGATGGGGACGTGACCTTCGTGGGAAACGTCACCGTGGGGCCGAGCAGCGTCACGAACAACGCCTATGGCACCTGGCGATTCCGTTACACCGGCGCCAATGCGTGGGTCGGCTACCGCATCGGGTAAGGAATTCGAATGCACGTTCAACGCCACGTCGTCACGATCGTCACCGACGCCTCGGGCGACGCCATCGGCTATACGCCGAACGTCACCGGGCGCGTGCTGGGCATTCGCTACGTGAAGACCGACTACGCCAACGGCGTGGACTTCACGATCACGGCGTTGGCGACCGGCGAGGCGATTATGGCCGGGACCGACGTGAACGCCTCGGCCTCGTTCTATCCTCGCGTGGGCGTGACCGACGCGGCGGGCGCCGCGGCGACGCTCGATGGCACGCGGCTCGCGCGAGACGCCGTCCACGTCGCCAACGACCGCGTCAAGATCGTCGTCGCCTCGGGCGGCGACACCAAGACCGGCACGTTCCACGTGATCGTCGGCTAAAGCATGGGCTCCTACTCGCTGCTCCGCGTCACGCCTCCCACCGCTCGGCCGCTCACGGTCGAGCAGGCCAAGAAGGCGTGCGACCTGGACGAGACGAGCACCGCCCACGACCTGGAGATCGACGCGCTGATTGAAGCCGCCGTCGAGCAGGCCGAGCAATCCACCGACCGACAGCTTTGCGAGGCGGAGTACGAGCTGCGGCTGCGAGCCTTCCCCCTGGGCTGCCGGCCGATCCGGCTCCCCAAGCCGCCGCTCTTGAGCGTCGAAGCGATTAAGTACCTCGACGCCGACGGCGACGAGCAGACGCTGGCCCCTGCGGCCTATCGCGTCAGTCAGGGCCGCGAGCCCGCGCAGATCGAGCTGGCCTTTGGCCAGTTCTGGCCCGTCACCTACCCAGTCGATGAGGCCGTGACGATTGAATACACCGCCGGCTACGGCGACGCGGAGGCTGTCCCCAAGCTCCTCCGCCAGGGGTTGACGCTCCTGGTGCGTCGCTGGTTCCTGGAGCCGGACGCCAAAGACGAATTGCCGCCCGCGGTCCGCTCGATCTTCCAAGCGCACACGGCGGGCGACGAGTTCACGGAGTACGAGCCACATGACCAGCGACTCTAAGACGAGCGCGGCCCGCGCCGCGCTCTTTGCCGCCCTGGGGCAACTGGCGGATCGCGAAGGCGATCGCAGCCAGCTTGCCGGCGGACGGCAGCACGAGGTGTCGCTGGCGATCAAAGGCGCGGTGGATGACCAGCCGCTGTTCACGATCTGTCGCGGACAACTGGCCATCGGCGTCGATGCGACCCGCGTCTCGAGCTCCGCCTGCTCGTCCGCCGAGCTGGTGGCGCACTTGCTCACGTTCATTCCCAAGACGCGGCGGGCCGCGGCCCTGACGCAGCTCGTCGAGGCGTATCGGCTCGCGGGCGGCAAGCTGCCCGTCGAGGAGGAGCTGAAAGCGGCCGCCGAGACGGCCCTCAAAAAGCTCCGCCAGGAGAAGACGATCACGGTTCGCGGCAGCGTCCGCTACGACTACGAGCTGACCGCGTGAGGGCCTCCCGATCCAAGCGCAAGACAGAGCGCATCACGCTCTGGCGCGTCGTGACCACGCGCGACGAAGCCGGCCAGCCAGTCGAGGGCGATCCGCTCCGGCTGGCGGACGGCTTCGCCGCGATCGAGACCGTCAGCGGCGGGGAGGCCAGCCGCGGACGCCAGGTTGATGCCACCGCCTCGCACCTGGTGGAGATCTGGGCCGTCCAAGGCCTGCGCGCCGGCGACTGGGTGGAGTGGGAAGGCAAGCGGCTCAACATCCTGGCAGTCCTCGACCGCAGCGGCCGCCGGGTCGAACAGGAGCTGCCCTGCAAGAGCGACGAATAAGCCCCAATCTCAAATCTCAAATCTCAAATCTCAAATCTGAAATCTCAAAATGCCCAACGGCACTTTCGCCATCAATCTTTCGATCGCTGGCGTCTCGATCAGCAAGACGATCACCCGCACGGCGGACCATCCGGAGGCCTTCGTGATCGACCTGCCCGTGGGTGCCACGGGCACGCTCAGCACCCGCACCGACAACGACACGGGCGTGGTCACGGCGGCCAACCACGGCCTGCTCCAAGGCGACAAGGTCGATGTTTACTGGGCCGCCGGCCGCCGCTACGGGATGGAGGTCTCCAGCGTCAGCGGCAACCTGGTGACCGTCGGGACCGACGCGGGGCACGTGGGCGCGGGAGACAATTTCCCCATCGCCACCACGGCCGTGACGATCGTCAAGCAGGTCCTGGTCAACGCCACCATCGACGGCGACGCGGCGGAGCTGATCGGCGTCTCGCTGGAGTACACGTCCACCGGCGGCAAGGGGCACGTCTCATTCTTCGACGCGGCAGACGACGAGATCGTCGCCGTGGACCTGGTGGGCAATGTGCCGCAGGTCCACGACATCGCGGGCGGGGCGACCAATCCCTTCACGGGCGACGTGATCACCTACGCGATGGCGAGCAACGGCTCCTCGACGCTGGCCGGCACGCTCAAGGTGCTGGTGCTCGCCGACTCCACGCCGTAACCGAAGCCAAGCATGTCCGCAATTCGCACCTCGATCAAGGAGGCCGGCAACGTCGATGCGCTGCTCGGGCGTCTCCCGCTGGAGATGCGCGAGAAGCGGATCAAGAAGGCGCTGAAGAAGGCCATCGGCGTCGTTGTGAAGGAGGCGAAAAGACGGGCTCCCAAGCCGGGCTATCCCGGCGACAAGCCGGACAAGAAGCCGCTCAAAGACACGATCGGCAGCGTGATCCGCGGCCAAGGAGACAAGATCATCGCCGTCGGCGGACCGCTCTATCCGGCGGGCGCCCACGGGCACCTGATCGAGGACGGGCACCAGGAAGTTCTCTGGGGCCAGCCGACCGGCCGCCGCGTCCCCGCCTATCCGTTCCTGCGGCCCGCCGCGGACGAGACCAAAGAACAGCAGACCCAAGCCATGATCGACGAGCTGAAAAAGCCGCTGACCTAGCCCGGAAAAATGCCCGCACAGGACCTCGCCGCCGCGCTGACTGCACACCTGGCCGATTCGGCCAGCGTGGGCGCCTTGGTCGGCTCGAGGATCTGGCCGGACGTGCTGCCCAAGGACGCGGCCCAGCCGGCGCTGGTCTACACGGTCGTCAGCTCCGTCAGCCACGAATCGCTCGAGGGCGGCGTGGGCACGGCCACCAGCCGCGTGCAGATCGACAGCTACGCCGCCACGCGAATCGGAGCCAACCAGCTTTCCACGGCGGTCCGCCAGGCTCTTCAGGGCCTGGTGGGCGACCTCGACGAGCTGCCTGTCAGCTCGATCATGTGCGTCGGCGCCCGCCGTTACCAAGTGGACCTGGCCGCCGACGGCAGCCGCGTTCACCGCTACCTGACCCTTCAAGACTACTCCATCGTCCACGACGAGGACTAAAGACAAGCCATGCCCAAGCTGACCGGCAACGGAACGACGATCACCTTCGGAACCACGGGCTTCACCGCCGAGTGGATTGAACTGGGCGGCCCCACGCACACCCGCGGCGACATGGAGACCAGCCACCTCGAGACCGAGGACTACAAGACCTATCAGCCCGAGGACCTCGCCGAGCCGGGCGAGCTGTCGGGCCGCTGCTATTTCACTCCGGGCTTGGGCGAAGACGAGCTGATCCTGGAGGATCCCGAGCCGGTCACGATCACTTACGCGGGCGGCGGCACCCTTTCCGGCACGGCCTATTGCAAGAGCTTCAAGGCCGGCGATCTCAAGAACAATGAGCTGTCCGTGGCCGAAGTGGGGCTCAAGTTCGACGGGCTCACCGGCCCGGCGTACACCGGCGCCTAAGCCGGCCGCTTCGTTCGCTCGCTCCCAACCCCCCAAGGAAAAACCCCCGATGCCCGCTCTCGCCGATCTCGAAATTCGCCCGCATCCGGCTCAGGCCCGTGCGCCGGGCACTCGCAAGCCGCTCTTTTATTCCGACGGCACGCCCGTGCCGCTCTTTCCCGACCAGCGCAGTATTTGGCTGGGCGGCGCCCTGGTGGGCTACACGGGCACGGCGCCCGAGGCCCCGATCACGCTGATCCGCCGGCAGCCGGCCCATATCCGGGGGCTGATCCTGGACGCGGTCCGCCGCGAGCTGGGCACGCAGCCCAAGGGCATCTCTCAGCCTCCCAGCCACGAAGACGTCCTCGCCGCCGAGCGGGAGCGATTGTCTCAATACGACTCGCCGGAGGACGACGACTCCGACGGCGACGACGAGTAACGCGGGGAGCCTGGGAGTGGGAGACGACGGGGGAGACGCCCCGCTCCCGCTCCCTGCGTTGGCTCCTCGCACCGAACTTTCCCCCTTTCCCCCTTTCCCCCTTTCGATTCATGCTCACACGCGAACAAATCCAGCGGGCTGACGACAAACGCCTCGAGCCTGTCCCTTGTCCCGAGTGGGGCGGCAGCCTCTACGTCCGCAATCTCAGCGGCGAGGAGCTTTCGCTCTGGCACGACGAGATGGACAAGCGCAAGACCGGCAAGCAGCGGCGCCTCGCCAGCAGCCGCGGCCTCAAGGGCCGGCTGATCGTGCTGGCCGCCTGCGACGCCGAAGGCCGCCAGGTCTTCAGCGCCGAGGACGCCGACTGGCTGGAGACCAAGAACGCCGCCGTCCTCAATCGCCTCTGGGAGGCGGCCTGCAAGCTCTCCGGGCTGGGCGAGGACGAGCAGGAGCAGATCGCAAAAAACTCCGACGCCGCCCCGAGCTAAGGTTCTGGCTCTTCCTCGCTCGCTCGCTGGGCATGACCTACGGCGAGGCCAAGCAGAGGATCCCGGCCTGGGAGTATCACCTCTGGCAGGAGGAATACCGGCAGCGGCCTTGGGGCGACGACTGGCAGCAGGCCGCGACGGTCGCGGCGGCCACGCACAACGCCGGGGAGCTGGTCCGCCAGGCGGTCCTCGCCGCGGCGGGCTGCGAGACCAAGGCGAACCTCGTCTCGGAGCGGCACTTCCTGCCCACGGCCCAGCCGGAGCCTGACCCCGCGCAGCGCCCGCTCTCGGAGGACGAGGCGGAGCGGCGAGCCAAGGCCCGCTGGGGATGAAGTCTGAAATTTGAAATCTCAAATCTGAAATCTCAAACATGCCCACCGTCGGCGAGCTGGCGTATATCGTCAGCGCAGACACGTCGAAATTCACCAAGGGCATGGTCGCCTCGAAGGCGGAATTGCGCGAGGCCAAGAAGGTCTTCGAGGCCACCCGCACGCCGGCGGAGAAATACGGCGCCGAGGTGCAGAAGCTCGACAATCTGCACAAGAAAGGCGCCATCGACGCCGAGACCCATCGGCGCGCGGTGAAGCGCGCGGCGGACTCTTACCGCGAGGCGACCGGCAGCGCCAAGAGCTTCGGCGCGGCCATGTCGTCCTTCCTCGGGAACCTGGGCGCGAACGCGGCGAGCCTCGGCATCGGCAAGCTCATCAGCGAGATCAAGCAGGGCCTCAGCGAAGTGATGAACTTCCAGCAGGCCATGGCCAACAGCACGGCCATCGCCGGCGAGGTGTCTGCGGCTGGCTTCGCCAAGATGGAGTCGCAGGCGCACCGCATCGCCTACCAAACGAAGTTCTCGGCAACCGAGGCGGCGCAGGGCTACGAGTTCCTGATCAGCTCGGGCCTGAACGCGGAGCAAGCCGTCGCGGCCTCTGGCGTGACGGCGAAGTTCGCGCAGGCCGGCACGATGGATCTGGCGAACGCCACGAAGTATTTGACCGACGCCCAGGGCGCGTTGGGGCTCAAGTCTGCGGACGTCACCGAGAATATGCGGCAGATGCAGCGCGTGGGCGACGTGCTGACCAAGGGCAACATGATCTCGACGGCCAGCGTGGAGGACATGTCCAAAGCGCTCACCACCAAGGCCGCCACGGCGGCGCGCCTGGTGGGAATGGAACTGGAAGAGGTCGCAGGCTGGATCGCCGTGCTGGCGGACCAAGGCATCAAAGGCGAGGAGGCGGGCACCAACTTCGCCATCACGCTCCGCGAACTGCAATCGGCGTCGCTGGAGAATGCCGACGCCTTCAAGAAGGCCAAGATCGCGGTGTTCGACCAGCGAGGGGAGCTGCGGAAGCTGGCCGACATCGTGGGCGACATGGAAAAGCGTCTCGGCAGCATGTCGGACGCGGAGAAGAAGGCCGAGCTTGCGGCTTTGGGCTTTACTGACAAGTCCATGGGCACGATCCAAGCGATGCTGGGCATGAGCGAGAAGGGCCGCGACTTCGTCGAGCAGATGCAGAAAGCTGCCGGCACGCTCGATGATGTGGCGTCGAAGAAGTTTCCCGCGCTCGCGCAGGCCTTGCACCAAACGAAAGCCGTCTGGGATGCCTTCCTCACGCAGTCCCTCACGCCGACGGCGGACGCGATGGGCAAGATGGCCACGCAAGACATGCCCATGATGGGCAAGGGCCTCGCGTTCCTGCTGGATGCAACCGACGCCTTGAGCCAGAGCTGGCAGGGCTGGCAGACGCTGGCGGCCAATGTTGGGGCGCTCCCGCTGGAGGCAATCAACGCGCTCGCGGGGGCCGTAATCAATTTTGAAAACGAGCTGCGGCGCATGGCGGGCCTGGAGGCGATCAAGCCGAAGTGGCTCGCGGACTCTCGGGAAATGGCGCTCGCCGCGGGCAAGGCGGCGGACGACTCCGTCAAGGCCTGGGAGAAATTGAACAAGCAAGAGACCCGCGGCGAAAAGTTCCGCCGCCAGTTTGAGGAGATGACGCGACCGCTCGACAACGGCGGCGAGGCGGCGAAGACCAAGGCGGCAGCAGACCCCAATGCGCAGGCCGCGCTGGATTCCATGCTTGGCTCCTATGACCCGCCCAAGAACCGCGACGAGTGGCTCAAGGCGCTCGACATGACCCCCACGCTCTCGCCGCTGGACGCCTACCGCAAGCGTCTGGATGACATTCAGAAGGCCTACAAAGAAGCGGGCATCTCGGCCAAGGAGATGGCGGAGGCAAACGAGCAGGCGCTGCACAAGCTGCTGGGCGTGAAGGGAGCGGACGACCCGTTCACCGCGTTCAAAGCTCGGTTGGATGAGATCGCCATGCTCGACCTCGAGGGCAAATTCAAAACGCCCAAACAGCACGACGCCGCAATGAAGCAGGCGCAGGACCAGCTCCGCAAGGACGCGGGAATCATGGAGCCCAAGAAGGATCCTTTCGCCGCCGCCAAGGAGAAATTCGCGGCCCTGCAAAAGTACGCCGAGGCCAATCCGGCCGACCAGGCCGGGATCCGGGCCACCGCGAAGTCGATCCAGGACGAGTTTGCGAAGTCCATCGAAAAAACAGATCCCTCCAAGGCAACCGTGGGCGGCAGCCTGGCCCGCGGCTCCGCGGAAGCTTTTCGCTTGCAGGCGGAGCGGAATGGGGCGGGCAAAGGCCAGAACATCCAGGAAAAGCAACTCAAGGCACTGGAGACGATCGCTCGTCGTTTGCTGGAAGCCCCGCCGCTCACCATCACGACGATCTGATAGGGGCAACTCTCGACTATGGGCACCTTCGACAGCCATCCGCTGTACGCCAACTTCCAGCAAGACGCGGAAGGGAATCGCACCTACAAGGTCACTCACCAGGTGCTGACGAGCGACAAGCTCGACGGCCCCCGCTCCGTGGCCCTCTCAATGGGCATCGACTACACCACTTCCTATAGCTTCGGCAACGAGGTGGACGCCGGCGCGTATTTCACCGGCGGCCTTTCCAGCCTGTTTGTCGAGGACCAGGGCGCCCGCAAGAAATACCGCGTCGAGGTCGAGTACAGCACCAAGGCCAAGAAGCGCTGCGACGAGGTGCAGATTGACGACCCGCTCTTGATCCCGCCCGACATCAGCGGCGACTTCGCCCAGTTCCAGAAGCCCTTCATCAAGGACAAGGACGGCAGGCCCTACCTCAACAGCTCACGGCAGCCCTTCGTGGACGTGCCGAAGGACGACAGCCGCCCCACGCTCAAGATCAAGAAGAACTTCGCCTCGATCAGCCTGGCCCAGTTCGTGGAATACGCCGACGCGGTCAACAGCGACACCTTCTTCGGGCTGCCCGAGCGGATCTGGAAGATGCAGCGGATTGCCTGGAGCCGCGCCTTCTTGGGCTCCTGCGGGCCGTACTATCCGGTCGAGTTAGAGATGCACGCCAACTGGGAGACCTGGGACTTCTCCGAGGTCGATCGCGGCTTTTACGAGCTGGTGACGGACGGCTCGGGGAGCGGCTCGATCAGCGTCTCCGGCGTGAGTGATTGCTCGGGGGACAAGCGCGTGCTGATCACCGACGCTCGCGGCCACCCGCTCAATGAGGCCTCGCCGCTGGACGGCGCCGGCAAAGCGCTCGGTCCCTGCGCGGAGCTGGTCTATATCGAGGCCCGCGGCTACCGCGAGCTTCCCTACGCCGCGCTCGGAATCCCCACCAGCCTATGACCGCCGTCTTCGACGACCGCAGCATCGAGAAGATCAAGGAGGTGGTCCGCCTCGTGCTGCGCGAGTCGCGCAACGGCGCACCCGGCAGCCGGCCTCCCAAGACGATCAGCTACACGGGCGTGATCGGCAAGGTCGTCGAGGGCCCGATCACCGGCCTCTGCCGCGGCCAGCCGGGCCGGGGCAAGATCAAGGTCTATCGCCTCGACCTGGAGGGCGAGGACCTGGAGCCGTTCCTGGACGAGGCCGGCGACGAGGTCCTGCTGGACGTCCGCAACCTTTCCGCCGCGGTCGGCGAGGGGGCCTGGGTCTACTGCGATCACGACCGCTTCGGCACGCTCTGGCTGGTCCACGTGCGGCCCACGCTGCGGCGGGTCTACGATCGCGACGTCCGCTTCGCCTCGAATACGAACTGCGAAGGCGGCAGCGGCGAAGGGGGCAGCGAAGCGGCGGCGGAGAGCGGCGACGAAAGCTGCAAGATGGAAATCGGCTGCCGCGTGCACTACGTCTACGGGCTGAGCGACGAGGAGGCCAGCTCGCTCGAGCTGGAGATGGCCTGCCCGACCAGCGAGAGCGGCAGTGCAAGCGGGAGCCAGAGCGGCGGCAGCGCCAGCACCAGTGAAAGCCTCAGCGGCAGCGCCAGCACCAGCGACGCGGGCTGCGACGTGGCCTTCGAGGGCGAGGATTACGCCTGGAAAGACCTGATCAAATTCACCAAGGTCAACGACGTGCTGACCGACGTCTACGACGCCGGCGACTGCTCGGTCGACGGCAAGGCGGTGGACATCTGGGTCCCCTGCGCCTGCGAGCCAGTCACCGTCGATCTGATCGAGGGCGAGTGCTGCGAAGACAGCGGCAGCGGCGGGAGCGCATAGGCACATGGCCCTGACGTTCACAAGCCGCGGAGTGCTGTTTCGCGAGCGCGGCTTGGCAATGGCTCTGGCCTGCTGCTGCGACTGCCCCTGCGGATCGTCGCCTCCAGATATTCCCGAAACATTGACGGCAACACTTAGCGATCAGTCTGGGGAGGCGGTGTGCCTGCCAGGCTCCTTTGAGCTTGTCTGGGACGGCAACGGGACCTGGGTCGCAGTGCTGCAAGGAGGTGGCATCGACCATAGCTGCCTGATCGGGGACCTGACGTTCCAACTCCGCTGCGGCAGCGGCGGCTACACGGTTCAAATGGGCTGCTTTGGGACGCTCCACGATCTTGAGCGGGTGAGCCAGGAGTGCAATCCACTCCGGCTTGAGTTCGCCTTCAACGTGACCGACCCGGTGGGCGCGTGCTTAACGGGCAGCTTTTCGTTGGTTGTAGGATGATTTCATGACACTGCGTCTGACGGCCGCCCGCCGCGGCGAACCGGTCATCGAGCGCCCCAAGCAAACGCCTCACGTCGCGGTGAAGACCTCGCCCGCCGCACGGCTCGATCCGCCCGGGCCGCCGCGGCCGGCCGGAGCGCCGCGCGTGGTCTGGGCCGTGGGCGTGACCACCGCCCCCCGCAAGCAAGGCACGCTCGCCCGCACACTCCAGAGCCTTGCCGACGCCGGCTGGCGCGAAGCCTATCTCTTTGCCGATGGCCCGGTCGATCCGCCGCGCATCGAACGGCTCAAGCTCACTACGATCCGCCGCAACACCAGCTCCGGGATCTACGCCAACTGGCTCCTTGCGGCCCTGGAGCTGTGGCTCCGCCATCCGACGGCCCAGCGGCTGCTCTTGATCCAGGACGACACGGTCTTCTGTCGCGGCGTGCGCGAGTACCTGGAGCGCTCGCCTCTGCCCAAGGACGGCCTGATCTCGCTCTATACGGCCCGCGGTCGCGACGCGAAGAGCGACGGCTTCCACGCCGTGGCGCCTCGGCTCTCGGGCATGGGCGCCCTGGCCTGGGTTTTCACTCCCGCGATTCTGCACGCCCTGCTCGCCGACAAGCAATTCCTGGCGCACCGGCTGAGCAAGAAGGGCCACAAGCACATCGACACGGCGGTGGCGCACCACTGCATCCGCCGCCGCGTGCCGCAATACCACCACACGCCCAGCCTGGCCCAGCACATCGGCGACACGAGCACCGTCGGCCACGGCTCGAACACCGGCCGGCGCCGCTCCGCAAGTTTTCCCGGCGAGCAGTTCGACGCTCGCACGCTCCTGGCCGATCTCAAATCTCAAATCTCAAATCTCAAATCTCCGCCGCTGCCCGCTCGCATTCCCCTGCCGCCCGGCAAGACCCGCCGCAGCGACGCCGGGCTGGAGAGCTGGGAGTCCTGGCTCGTCGCGCACGTGCCGGCGAGAGGCCGCGTGGCAATCGACGTCGGCGCGAACACCGGCGCCTGGACCGCCTCGCTCGCCAAGCGGTTTGCGCGGGTCGTCGCCATCGAGCCGGTGCAGGCGATGGCCGCGGCGATCGGCGAGCGGCGGCTGGTGAACGTCGAGGTTCACCGAGCGGCGGCCTGGTCGGAGCTGGGCGAGGTCACGCTCCGCGTGCGCGATGATCAGTCCGCGATCGAGGGCGCCGACGTGCATGAAGGCTTCGCGGAGCCCAAGTCGCTGGTCTCCGTGCCGGCCCTGCCGCTCGATTGGATGGCCCTGGTCGAGGTCGATTTTGTGAAGATCGACACCGAGGGCGCCGAGGTCCGCGTGCTGCAAGGCGCGGTCGAGACGCTGAAGCGCTGCCGGCCCAAGCTGGTCGTCGAGTGCCATGCCGCGGCCTACCGCGAAGAAGCCTCCCGCCTGCTGGCCTCGTTGGGCTATCGCGTGACGATCGTCCGTCACCCCGCCTACCGCCGCGGCCAAGCGGCCTATGAGCATCACTGCTGGCTTGTGGCCGCCCCTGCCCACGTCCCGCTTGTAGCTACAAAAATCCCACCAGCCAAGCCGGCTCCGGCCTCCAAGGGAAAGCGTCCGCGCGTGGGCCTGGTGGGCTACAACACCGCCACGGGCCTGGGCTATCAGAACCGCGGCCTGGCCGCCCACGTGGCCGACACCTGGTTCATTAAGGGGCATTCGACGCTGCCGACGCTGCCGGTCCGCGGCGCGATCGAGGACTGCGACCTGCACGTCTGCCCGGCGAAATGTCCGCAGGAAGAGGGAAAGCTCAAGGAGTGGCTGCGGAGGATCGACGTGCTGCTCTTTTGCGAGCGCAAGGTGACGAAGTCCAATCTGCTCGCCCTGGCCAAGAAGGCCGGCGTGCCGATCGTCTGCGTGCCCAATCACGAGTGGCTTCCCGAGGGGCTGGGGGGCTGGCTCAAAAGCGTCGATCTCTTCCTCTCGCCCACGCGGCACACGCACGAGCTGCTGCTCTCTCGCGGCTATCGCTCGGAGCTGGTCCCCTGGCCGATCGACGTGGAGCAATTCCCCTTTCGCACACGTGAGAAGCTCGAGCGGTTCTTGTTCGTCGAAGGCCGCGGCGGCGTGAACGAGCGGAAAGGCTCCCTCGTCGTAGCCCGAGCGGCGCGACTGGCGCCGGAGATTCCGCTCTTGGTCTATTCGCAGCTTGGCCGCCGCGACCGCTGGCCGGCGCACGTCGAGGTCCGCGCGGCCCGCTCGCCGGCGGAGCTGTACCGCGAGGGCGATGCGCTGCTCGCGCCGTCGCGGGTCGAAGGGCTGGGACTTCAGCTCCTGGAGGCTCAGGCCGCCGGCCTGCCGCTGATCACCACGGACGCCGCTCCGATGCGAGAGCACAACGCCTGGCGCCTCTTGCCGGCCACGTCCACCCGCGAGAAGTTTGGTCGCATCGTGGATGCCTGGGACGTGCGGCCCGAGGACTTGGCCGCCACGATGCGGGAGCTGCTCGGGGCCGACGTCGCCGCGGCCAGCCAGGCGGCGCGGGAGTGGGTCGAGCGCGAGCATGGCTGGGGCGTCCGCGGCCCCGAGATCGAGGGCCAGCTTGCGGCGCTCGCCGAAAGACACGCCAAGCGAGCCGCCTAGAATTCAGCGAACGCGACCACCGCGGCGGGCCTCTATGACCCTACGAGTCATAGGCTCATACCTAGGAAGCGAGACCATGGGCAAGGCACACCGACCGACGCCGCCGCTCTCGGAGCAGCTCCGCCAGGCGGTGCTGCAAATGGGCGTCAGCAGCTCCGCGCTGGCCCGCGCCACGGGCCTCTCCGAGTGGAGCGCCCGCCGCTTCCTCGAGCAGCCCGCCGCCGAGCACTGGAGCAGCACGCTCGACGCCATCGCCCGCTTCGCGGGCCTCCGCCTAGCCCGGCCTCGTCGCCCCGCTTGCTGCCGCAGGCAAGACGCGCGCGTGGCGTAGGCCGCTCAGATCGAGCTGCCGTCGCCCAGGCTCGGATTGGCGATCAGATTCACCAGGCGAGTGAAGACCGTCTCGTCCACGCCGGCGCCGGCGTGGACCGCCAACAACTCCACGATGCGGCAGCGATCCTCGATCACTGCCGCGGTTGCGTCTGCTTGCCGCTCGCCGGCGGCACGCACCAGGTGGAGGGCTTGCTCAAGTTGCTGGGGGCTCATCGGGTGCTTGTCGCTTGAGCGGCGGGGGCTGCGGACGATCCTCGTCGAGCTGCCGCGGGTCGATATAGTTCGCCTCGGTGACGGCCCGAGTGCGATGGCCGGCGTGCTGGGTGCCTGCTCCACGTTGCTGGCGTTCGACCGCAGTTATACTCGCCCGGCGGATCCATTTGAATGTGCCAGGCCGAATCTTGGCGTCTGAGACGAGCCGTCCAAAGGCCACATAAAACTGATCTCGCCGACACCACAGGGGCCAGATCAGCCGGCGGGGCGGATCCGCGCAGCAGCGTTCGATCTCCGCGAGCGTCTGCGGTCGCAGCATGACAAGCACGTCGTCGCCCGTCTTGCTCTGGCGGACGACGATCTTCTCGCCGACGATCGCAGTGCGCTCCAGGGCCAGCAGATCGCCGAGCCGCAAGGCACTGTCCCACGCCGTGAGGATCAGCGACCTCCAAAACACGTCTCTGGGGATCTGCGTCGTGGCGAATCGTCCGGTGGCCTGGTCGGCCATCTCGAGCAGGTGATCGACCTCCTCGGGCGTCCAGGCCGTGGGGATCGTCCGGCGTTTTTTGAGACGCCGGATCTTTCGCGGAGCGTTGTCCGTCAGCCCCTCCTCGAAGGCAAACCGCCAGAGCGTCAGCAGGTTGCCGCGGCGAGTCCGCACGGTGTCGGCGGCCCGGTTCTCCTTGAGCCAATCGACGTATCCGTTGAAAGTCTCCCGCTGGAAATCGTCTGTCGTCAGGGGCTTGCCCGCCCACCGCTGCCAGGCCCCCACGGCCCAACGAAGCTGATCCTTCGCCCCTTTCGAAAGCCCCTCCTCATGATTTTCTGCGTAGCGATCGATCAGCGCATAGAGTGAAATTGGGTTGCCCATCTGCCTCTCGGTTCCAAAGGTGCCCCATCCTTTGCCCGCCCCTGGGCTTGGGCTGTGACTCATTTTTCGTGCCGAACTGGCGCTCTTGCCCTAAGTCCTTAAATAGTCCGGCGGGAGCCGCGGCGACGCTCCGCGGCGTTGGTAACATTTACAGGCCGGCGTGTCTTTCTTTCACCCGGCGAACCGGAGGCCCGCTTTCCCACTTTGCCGATCCCGCGTAGATCGAGCAGCTCCTGCGGCCTTTGCAACGGCCCCATTTCTTGACCTTCGTTCGAGTCCTAGCGGGGTAGCTTGCCTAAGAAGATGGGATTTCGGCACTTAGTGCCGAGCCTAGTGGGCCTCCAGCCAACACTGTGATTCGCCGATTTGCAAAGTCAAGACGGACGAATTAGGTAAAGATGGAGGCCAAAATCACCAGCGTAGTACAGGCCGTACTACGCTGGTTGCCGCGAATGCTTGCACGGCGCCCGGGCCGTGTCACAATAGAAGTCGGCCTTCTGTATCAGCTCTGGACCCTTCGGTGTTGATCGGATGTGCAAATCTACGGAGGCTGACTTTCAGCCCTCCTGGCGACGGCCAGGGGGGCTTTTTCATGCGCACTTTTCGTGGCGAACCGCGCCGGCGCGCATTACGATAGGTCGAAATCCGGTCGTCGTTCCTTGGTGGAGGAGTCCATGCACACCACTCACACCGCCCTGTTGGGCGTCGTCTGCGCGCTGGCCGCGCTGCTGCACTTCTGCTCTCCGGCTGCTCGCGCCCGAGAGTGGCTCGACAAGACCGAGAAGGTCAAGACTGAGGCTGAGTTCATCAGCCTCGACGGGAACGCGGTGAAACTGCGAAAACCGGACGGCCAAGAGCTGAGCGTTCCGCTGGACGAGCTTTCCTTTGGCGACCGGCGGCACGTTCGGCTGATCAAGTCCGACGGGCTCTACAAGGAATTCCTCGAATATTGTGAGCCGTTGAGGGGCCGCGCGTCCGAAAGCACCAGGGCGAAAATTCGCAGCAGTGAAGATCTCTTAAAGGACTATAAGGCCGGCCGCATCAACCCGCAGGTCGGTGGAATATCCACAACGGGAACGGGCGACAAAAGGCGGGTCGCCTTCCCATCGAAACAATTCAAGGAAACCCAGATCAATCGACTCGAGGGCGAGATCGCAAGGCTGGAGCGAGTGCTTCTCGCCGTCCGCACCGCGGGCCCCGCGTGGATTCCGACGCTTCCCCATCCGCCGAAGGTTGGAAGATTCGGCGAGTGGCCTTTTGACGTGGAAGTGATTCAGGTTATTGACAAGGACAACATGATCGGCGACTGGGCTGGAGAATCGGTTTGGATGCGAACCTCAACGGCTGGCATCGTTGATGGACGGACTTACCGCTCCAAAGGCAAGGCCTGGAAAATCTCCGGCACAAAAACCTACACCACAGCAATTGGAGGGTCGAAGACGGTTTTGTTTGCCGAGCGTGTTCCGATCCCCAAGTGATCGGCCTGGTGGTGTACAATCACATCGCATGGATTCCAGGCCGCCCTGGACCCTCGGCCCTCTCTGCCTTTGCCGGAGAGGGCCTTTTCATGCGCCCGGCAGATTTGTAAAGCCAGGTTTACAAAACCAACAATCCTATGAAACTCTTTGCGATCGCCGATCCATCGCCGGAAGTGTTTGCGGAAATACTCCGCTCCACCGGCGCTCGCATCAACAGCGGCCCCTTCGCTCTGCATGGGAAAGTTCCCTTCTACAGTTGGCGCCGCGTCGGCGATCGCATCATCGTGGAGGTGACGATCAGGATTGAGACGCCGCTCACCGTGCTGACAACTGCACCAGACGGCAGCGCCGTCAATGTCCAATTGATCGACCAAGTGCCATCGCAGGCCCCGCTGCCCAGTCTGCTGCGATGGGTCGCCAAACGGCAATATCAGCGGTTTCTTCGCACGGGCCGTCTGATTTGAGCCAGAATTTCTTTGCCTTCTCTGGCAAGCACTTCGGGAGAATCTTTTCGGACCTTTGCTTGACACGGTTGGTCAATTCGCTAAATTCGGACCCTGCACATCCGAGGCGCCGCGTCGTGCGGGGCCTCACCGAATTAAGTCTAGAGCTTCGAAGCGTTCGCTTCGTTCGCCGCAGCCGACGGGTTTGCGGCGGATCTTCCAAGCGAATCCTCTTCGGCGCTCGCCACCTCGCTTGACGCTCGCCCCCTAACAAATCACGCCGCGCGGCGGCTTCTTGGATGTTCATGGTTCTCCGAAACGCTCGTTGAAGCGGGGAGCCTCGCGCGGCTTTATCGTGCATGGACCTGGCGGCCCGTCATCGGCTGACGGCTGAATAGGCATGCGGCAGGATGTCGCGCCGCCAGGACCCTTTTTCTTCGTGCACGAGGTTCGTGGGCGAACGCCGGGCGGAAGGGTCCGATCGTCCATGCAACCTGCTGTCTTGGCGCCTTCGCGCCGCGTCTCTGACTTGCGCTGCCTCCAGTGCGGCGCCGACCTCCCCGAGGATCTCTTCTCGCGGTTCACCACGTGGGCCCGGCTTGCCGATCACGGCTATCAGCCCGGCGAGTATGTCTTCTGGCATCCCACCGGCTGGCTGTTGACCGTCGTCAAGGCGCCCCTCGCCACTCCGTCCCAAAGCCAATCCCCGAGCGAAAAAGTGCGGGCGGTCTTCTGCGCCTGCTCCAGCCCCTTCCCGATTGGATGGAAGCCGGCGGAAGGCGTGCCGTGCGTCTCCGTCCCGGAATTCCAGGCTGCCAGGCTCGCCCTGCGCCGCCTGCTGGCGCGCGCCCGCCGCGCCGCTGCGGCTCCTCTCAACTAGGAGCCGCCCGTGTCCACCATCACCGTGATCCCCGGCGACGGCTGCCTGTCGCCTGGGGAAGGCTTTGCCGTGCCCTGCGCCCGCTGTAGACGCTGCCTGGTCGTGCGCCAGGAGCTGACCGTGCTCCGCGTCGGCTTGATGCGGACCGGCACGGCCGTGCGGTTCCTCTGCCCGCGCTGCGACGCCCTCACCGCGCCGCCCTCGTCCAACCGCCTGGAGCGATTCCTCACACGTCTCGGCCTGCGGCGCCGACGACGGACGCCGGCGCCGAGCGAGATCTCGGCGACGATCCGCATGCGCAAGGAGGTTGATCCCGATGGCCCATGAGCGCAGCAATCTCCCTGCGGCTCTACGCCGCCGACGAGGAGGACTCGGCCAGCTCGGAGGAATCCTCCAGCGAGGGAAAACCCTCCGCCGACTGGACGCTCTCGGAGTTTTACGCCCGCTGGTTCACGCCCGTGGTCTTGCGTGGCCGGCCGCGTCCACCGGATGCGGCGACGCTCGCCGGCTATGGCGAGGCGCTGCGCTGGTGGGCGCGGCTCACGGGCGAGCCCTCGCTGCGGTCGATCGACGATGCGACCGTCGCCCGCTTCACCAGCGGCCTGGCCGAGGCGCCGGGCCGGCGCGGAGACCGCCTGGCCGCAGGCACCCGCCGCAAGCACGCCCTGCGGATCGGCGCGGTGCTCGCCGCCACTGGCCCGCGTCGCGAGCGGCGGCCTGGCGCCCGGCTGATCGATCCGCCCGCCGTGCCGCTTCCCGATCCCGAGCCGCACGAGCCCGAGGCGCCGACGCTCGACGAGCTGCGGCAGCTCTACGCCGCCGCGGAGCGGATGACGCGGCCCAAGCTGCTGATCCCGCCGGTGCACTGGTGGCGTGCGCTACTCGTCGTGGGCTACACGACCGGGCTGCGAATCAACACGCTGCTCGAGCTGCGTTGGTCCTGGATCGACTTCGAGACCAGCGAGATTCGCGTGCCCAAGGAGTCGATGAAAGGCCGCCGCCGGGCGCATACGGCCCGGCTCTCGGTCGAGGCTCAGGCCCATCTGGCCAAGATCAATCTGGGCTATCCCCGCTGCTTTCCCTGGCCCGTCCATCGCCGCCGGCTGGACGACGCTTGGGATCGCCTGGTGACGCTGGCCGGCCTCGATCCGAAGTCGAGCCGCCTCTCTGGCTTCCATGCCCTCCGCCGGAGCCACGCGACGGAGATGGCCGCGGAAAACCCCCTGGCGGCGAGCCTCAGCCTGGGGCACCGGTCCAACAGCCACGGCCAAAACCTCTTGGCCGACTGCTACGCCGATCGCCGGCTGATCGACAGCACCCTCGCCAAGCTTCCCTCGTTCGTTCCCGCCGAGCCGCTCGAGCGGCAGCTTTCCCTCTTTTGAAAAGGGGAAGCAAGTGACCCTCGCCAGGCTCGACGAAGTTGTCGCCTTCGACGAGGAGGGCGGCATTGTCGGTTTGCAATTTGACGGGCGCGCCCGCCGCATTCAAGAAGCCCAGGAGCGCAAGGAGGCCCAGGAGTTCGCCGAACTCGTTGCGAGGCTGGAACGGCGCAACTGGGCCAAGCGATCCCGCGCGACGCCCGAGGGCTACGAGCGGCAGCGGGCCGCCATGATCCGCTACCGCGAGGCGAACCGCGCACGCATGCGGCAGTTGGAGCGGGATCGAAGGCGCCGCAAGTACGAAGAGAATCCGGTCGTCAATAAGTGCCAAGAGTGCGGGCGAGAGTGGCCAGCGCCCTACGAGAAGTGCAACAAGCGATCCCGCTTCTGCTCGCGCTCGTGTCGCAATCGAAACCACGGACGCACGAGGGTGCGGCCAACGCTGGGCATCCGGCAAATGGACGTGAGGGAGGCCATTTTCGCCGCTCTGCGGCCCGACGTCGGAGCGACGGCCAAAGCAATTGCCAAGGCCGTCGGCGGCAAGGAGCCCTCGGTGAAGACGCTGCTCTCACGCATGGCGAGGGCCGGCGAGATTGCCAGCGACCGACGGCGCCCAGCGCTTTATTCACTTAAACCCCCTTCCTCCCCGTAAGTGAGACCCGATCCCGTCGCCGGGGACGAGTGACCTATGAGCCCAGCCGAAACATCAGCGCTGACGCCCGCCCAGCTTGAAGCGGTCGATTACGTCGTCGCCAAGGACCTCGACGAGGAGGTCGAGTTCTACGCCCGGCGCGAGAGGCCCAACGACCCCACGAATCCCACGAACGCCGCCAACCGGCAAGCACGCGAGGAGCGTGACACCGTGCGGCGACACCTTCGCAGCATGGAGGAATTGCTCAAGTGACGGATCAAGAAATCCTCGATCTCATTGCCGAGGCCCAGCGAGCCTCGCTGTCGCGGCTGACGGAGCACTACACGCCCTGGCTCTGGCGGCTGGTGAATCAGTTGCACAAGCGAGTGCCACGCCGCGTCGATGCGGGCGACTTGTTCCAGCAGGCCTGGCTGGGGCTGCGGGCAGGGGTGCTAGGCTATCGCCTCGAGCGGGCCAATCACGGCAACCCCAAAACCTACCTGCGCCGCCGAGTGCTCGGCGCCATGCTTGACTGGCTGCGCGACGGCGCGGACTGGTGGACCTGCCGTCCGTCGCTGGGGAAGATTCCGCCCAAGTGCGGCTCGCTCGACGAACTGCCCGACGGCGACGGCGACAACGCGCCGCCCGCCGACCTGCGCCATCCGGGAGTCGAGGACCACTCGCTGCTCAAACTTGAGCGGCAGGACTTCCGCGACTGGCTGCTCCGGCCGCTCGCCAAGCGAGACCGGATCCTGGTGCTCGACTACTACGTCGAGCAGAAGCCCATGAAGCGGATCGGCGAGGAGCTAGGGCTGGCCGAGTCCACGGTCTCGATAAACCACACCCGGATCGTCAAGCAGCTTCGCCAAAGGCTCGAGTCGCGCCAGGAGGCGCTGACCTGATGAGGCAACGCGTCGCCACCGGAGATCTGTTCGCGGAGCTGGACCGCCCGGCGAAGCTCCGCGCTTTGGATCGTCTGGCGCTGCCCGGCGCCACCCGGAGGCAGACGCGCAATGTCCGCGAACTCTTGCGCCGCCTCGAGATGCTGGACTCCGGCCGCCTGGCCGAGCGTCAACGCAGCATCGTCGAGCTGGCGTACTTTCTCGAATGGAGCCGCAACACCGTCCTGCGCACCGTCCACCTGGCCGAGTCGCACGGATTGCTCGACGTCACGCGCCGGCGTGACCCGCGCACCAAGGCCCAGCTCGAGAACGAGTACGCGGTGAACTGGCCCGCGATCCGCCGCCTGGCGGAGCGCAAGCCAGCGACTGACCCGCGCGGAGATCCGCCGCTGCCTCAGGGAGAGACCCCCCGAAAGCCCCCGTGCCAAAATGGGACTACCCAGTCCCAAAACGGCACCCCCCCCGTCCCAAAATGGGACTCGCATAAGGAAGACCCGGTTCTTTCTTGTACTACTAGTCTGCGCAGTTCTACCCTTCCTCTCCTAACCAGGGAGTGGACGGGAGTGGTTGGAGATCTGCTCAAGAGGGGAGTCGGGGGCGCGGAGCCGGCCTGCCGCAAGGCGATCGACGCCGGCGCGAGCGTCGAGGACGTGCTGCGGCTGATCGCCCACTGGGACGCTCGTCCCGGCGCTTGGGGCGAGGGAGCGCTCTACCTGCGGATCGTACGGCAGCGGCCGGGGCTGCCGATCGACGCCGCATGGGATCCCATGCGGCCCGGCTGGGAGGCTCGTCAGCGGCAAGCCGCGCAAGCGGCGAGCGGCGGGCAGCTCGAGCGGAGCGCCGCGGAGGCGAGGCGTCGCCAGGCCGATGACGTGGCCCGGCGGCGAGATCTGGAGCGGCGGCACGGAGCCGCCTTGGACGCGATGGACCGCGAGCAGATTGCCGGCCTGGCCGATCGTCTCGGCCCGGCTCTGCGTGCCGCGGCTGCCCAGTTCGGCCCTGCGGCGGTTCGTCCCGACCTGTTGGAGCTTTTGGAGGTTGATCCATGCCAGTTCCCAAGCCCAAGTTCAAGCCCGTTTCCACCCCCTGCCCCGTCGCCGGCTGCCGCGGGCTCTGCAAGCGCACGCACGTGATGTGCGGCGTCTGCTGGCGCCACGTTCCCAAGGCGATTCGCGATCGCGTCTGGAGCGAGTTTCTCGCTCAGCCCAAGAGCGTCGAGCACCTGGCCGCGATCGACGACGCGATCGCCTGGGCGGAGAGCGGCGTGGGCCGCGAGCGGCAGGAGGCTCGGTCATGACCACGAAGTCCAAACGTACGGGCCAAGCGTTGACAGCCGTCAAGCAAACCACCTTCGCCGCCGACGAGCATCGCAACACGCCCGGGCGCTGCCCGGGCTGCGGCTCGATCCTCGTTCAGACAACGAGCGGCACGGTCTGCTACGAGGCCGCGATGGGCCACTGCGAGCGGACCGGCATTCAGCCCGCCTTCCACCCGCCGCACGCCGGCGGGGACAAGCTGGGCCGCGTGGCTCGCATTCAAGCCTTTGACTGGAGAGTGTTATGGCGAAGTCGAATGTCCGTGCTGTGATCGTGACCACGGAGTTCCGGGGTGTGTTCTACGGACACCTTGACAGCCGAGACGACGAACGGCGGGCGGTCACGCTGACCAACGCTCGCTGCGCGATCTATTGGGGCACAACCCGAGGCTGGCTGGAGCTGGCCGAGACCGGTCCGACCGGGACAAGCAAGATCGGGGCGATGGCGCCGCGGGTCGAGTTGAACGGAGTAACCGCCGTCGCCGACGTGACCGATCGAGCGCGTGAAGCGTGGGAGGCCCGCAAATGATTTCGGCGAAGGAAGTGATCACCCGCGACGATCTGATCGCCGCCGGCGCCTGCTCGGATGGCGTCGAGGCCTGGCTCAAGCGACGTCGCCTGAGCCTTGTCACAGCCCTGTCGGTGGATGAAGCGCTCGAAAAATCTACGACTCCGGACGAGCGTGGATGGATCGAGAAAGCCGCGGGGCGCTCCGGCTCCGGCTCCGGCTCCGGCTCCGGCTCCGGCTCCGGCTCCGGCTACGGCTCCGGCGACGGCGACGGCTCCGGCTACGGCTCCGGCTACGGCTCCGGCTCCGGCTCCGGCTACGGCTACGGCGACGGCGACGGCTCCGGCGACGGCTACGGCTCCGGCGACGGCGACGGCTCCGGCTCCGGCTCCGGCTACGGCTACGGCTCCGGCGACGGCTCCGGCGACGGCTCCGGCGACGGCGACGGCGACGGCGACGGCTACGGCTACGGCTCCGGCGACGGCTCCGGCGACGGCGACGGCGACGGCGACGGCGACGGCGACGGCGACGGCGACGGCGACGGCGACGGCGACGGCGACGGCGACGGCGACGGCGACGGCGGAGATGAGAATCGGTGATCTATGAGGCCGGCCGACATTCGCCCGCTCGCGTGGGAAACGGATGTGCGCGCGAAACGAGAGGGACGCGACCTGAGATCGGTCGCGTCCCGCCTGACGGACCGCGAATTGAATTACTGGGTGCGATGGCTTCTCGAGCGTGGAACCATGCCCTACGAGCACCGCATCCTCCAAGCCGAGGCAGACCGCCGCGGCATCTCGACGCGCCGTCGCGATGCCGTCGGTCAGCGAATCCTTTTTTGAGACGAGTCTCCAGGCCAAATACTTAGTGAGTACATGCCATGAAACTGACCCCCAAAGAACTTGATTTCCTACTTGAGCGGTTCGATCAGACCGAGCCGGCGATGCAGCGCGAAATCGTTGGCGATTTGATGGTTCGCCTGCATCGTGCCGAGAGAGAGCGAAACTGCTACCGCGAAATAGCTGGGGCTCGCGACGATCTGCTCGTCTGCTACCGGCTTGGGAAGCATCCGAGCGAGAAAGTCTTCAAGCGACTGGATAAGGCGAAGGCGGAGCTTGCCGCACTCGATTCCCAGCAGACGGAAACGACCAACCCTAACACCAAGTGAGAGACATGCGATTTACCGAACATCAGTACGACCAGGCGATCGAGGCCCTGCAAAACGCGAAGCAGCAGCTCGTGCCAGATGGCGCATGTTGCGCCGTTTGCGGTGACAGCGGGCACATGGCTTTCGAGTGCGGCCACAATCCGCTCATCGCAGTCGAGATTTGCAGGGTCATCGCCACTCAAGCCTACAACTTCCATGAAACACTTCACTGGCTCGCGGGCTACGACCAGGCATTTGGCGTGCAACTTGGGCCGGCGAAGGCCGTCATGCCCGAACGCGAGCCCGCGGAGACTGAGTGATGATCGACCAAAAACGACAGTGGCAAGTGTTCGCCGTGGATAAAAAAGGCCATCGGGTAGGCCCGCCCACCTACATTTTGGCGACGACGCGGCAGGGTGCAGAGCGGGCGGGCCTGAGCGTCCTGCGAAGCTTTGGCCTGCGACTGCGGCGAGTCGAGGCGTGCCCCTACGATCCCACGAAGGATTTTGCCATGCACGGGTACGTCCGGAGGATCAGTGAGCCAACGTCCTAAGTTCACGCCATCGAGAGACGGAGTCGAGCGAGCAAACATTCGCGTCGAACTCCGGCTGACTGCGGAGGAGATCGCTGAATTCAAGACGATCGCCAACGACGAAGACCAAACGCTGCGGAGCTGGCTGCGCGACTGCATTTGGGAGGGAATCCACCGTGCTCGCGACGGACGGCGAGAAGATCAGCAAATTGCCGATTAGGCAGATAACAACTGATTATTTACCACATGCCATCGCGCGAATTGAACCACGTTCAAGAACATCCCCTGCCGGGCGATGTGATCGAAATTGTCGAGCGCATCGAGCCAAGCGAGGACGGCGACGAGGCGTTTGACGCCGAGATCATGCTTCGCGTTGTCGCCGTGCAAGAGGATTGGATTTGGTTCAAGCAATACGGCAAGGGCCACACGCTGGCGACGCTTCGCAAATGGCGAGAGCGCATCGGCGCTGCCAAAGGCGGGACCGTAATTCGGGGCGCTGATTGCATGGCGCCGCCAGGATCGAAGGATCGCGAATTGCTTGCGCTGGTCGCGTATATGGTGCGCGATCAAGCGCGAAAGCTTTACGACTCTCGGCTTCAATCGGATCACGACGAGTTCGATCGACTTGTCGGCCTTCTAAACCTGCCCGCGGATCGCCTGTTTGACGCTCTCGATCGAGAGATCAACGGCTCGCGAGCCAGACAAGCAACCTAAAGCGGCAGATACCGAAAGAGTATTTGCACCCTGACAAACCTTACCAAACCATGCAATTAGAAATCCCCTTTCCCGCGAGCGAGTCACCGTTGCACCGCGAGCGCGACCGCCCGCCGGCGATCAAGCCAAAGCACTGGTCGGACTTCATCGACCTCGTGTGCATTCGCGGCGGCGTCCGCTTCACCAAGGAGGCACTGCTCGCCGACTTTCACCAATGCTGCCCCGAGTACAGGGGCATTGCCTCGCTGCGCGAATTGGGCACGCACCATCTCGCCCACTGGGAGTGGTATTGGGAGCGTTGGCGACCGTGGGCCTGCAAGCAATCCTGACCCCAGCGGCATAGACCGAAAGAGTTTTCCATGTGCGACCGACCGCCGCCCGTCTACTGTCACGAGCGACCGTTTCTGACCGAGTACGACCTTCAAATAGACACCGACCCTATGACCACACCAACGAAATCTTGGAAGCCCGGCGACATTATCCGCACGCGAGCGCATAGCGGCGGATTCCGCGTCTGGCGAGTGAACGGCGTCTTCCTGGGAGCCACGAGCCAAGAGTCCGTGATTGAGCTTGAAACGCTGGACCGCGAACGAAACACGGAGGGGCGCATGTGCGTTCCTGTAGAGCTTTTGGATGCCGCGATTGGAGCGTTTTCGGAGTAAAGATTTCCCATGCCTAAGAAACCAAAGAAGGCGACGGCCGAGAGCAAGGAGGCCAAGCAGACCCGGAAAGCCACGGTCGTTTTTGCCTTCAATCCCGACGAAATTCCACCGGCGGCACAGGTCTCGTTGCTCAAACGACTTGCGGACCTGCTGCACGACGCCGGATGCCGGATTACATCGATTCGATCGTTCGACGCGACGATCGACCCTCGCCGCTAAACGGCAGATACCTCGAAAGTACATGCAATGACGGACGCCCCTAAAATCCACGCCCTACTGCACCGGCTTTGGACCAAGGCCGTTGGCGGGACGGAATACGTGAAGGATGAGTGGAAGACGCTTGAGGCGGAAATCACGAGCCTTGCGGGGGAACGGATCAAGCTTCGTGAGGCATGCGAGGCGATCTTGGCTCACGAATGCACGGAGACGCCGTGCATGGTGTGCGCGAATGTCGCGAAGTCCGCGATCAAGGCGAATGTCGGAACGGACGGTACACCGGATGAGAAGCTCAAAGCCGCTCGCCTTGCCAACCTCCGAAAAGAGCTTCGCCTTGCGGGCGATCGTCGTGATTGGTGCGCATGCAATCGGATCGAAGCCGAAATCGAGGAGATCGAGGGCGAATGATCCTAACCGACGACACGCACGCTCTGATGAACCGCCCCGATTTTGACGCACTGCCCGAATATAGCTGCTCGGTCCCAACGGGCGTTGTCATCGGCAAGCGTTGGAAGCGAGGAGAGCCATACGTGGGACCGCGGGACACTTGGTTCTTAGGCGAATACGTCGAGGTTCCAGGACGCCCAGACCTTGCCAGGATTCTCTTTAGAGAAATCGTGATCGACGACTAAACGGCAGATACCCAGCGAGTCTTTGCTCGCGATCAGCAACCCTATCACCAGGTGAGAGACATGCCCCAAGCAACTGTGATCGAAATGGTGTGCCCGCATTGCGGGTGGATGTACGGCAGCGACCGCGGCACGATCGTGCCGCCCCATCCCGACGAGAAGGAGACGAAGCTCTGCCCGGGATCGTTCCAAAAGCCCCGCAATCCCGAGATTGACCTCGGCCCGCTGTGGAAGGATCAGCCACGATGAACCGCTAGGTGCTTGGCCTAGCGCGGCCCCTTACCCCATCGCCCACTAGGGTCTGACCATGGAAACCCCACTCGAAGCCTTCAATCGAACTGTGCCGATTGGCGCCGCCGTCCGCTTCCTCGACGAGCGGGGACAGGCCAGCGAGGGCGTCACGCGCTCGCTGGCCTTTCACAGCCGCCGCGGCGTAGACGTCGTGCTCATCGAGGGCGCCGACTCGCCCGTCCCGATCGCCCGCTGCCAGCCGCTTACGGAGCCTCGCTCGCGTTGAGCCGCGGCGGTCGTGATATAAAGCAGGCAACCACTCTCCGCGGAGACATGGCCAGGCCCGGGGCGCTCGCGACTACGACCGGGCCGCCTTTATTTCTTGAGTCCCACGGCTTTTCCGGCGGGCGCTGTAGCCTACAACGCGAAGCTGGCCTTCTCTCTTTCGCTCGCCGCCGCGGCCCCGTTAGGATGTTTCGCACAGGCAGGGGAACGCGGGAGATCGCGGTGATTTACGGCGAGCTGATCGACGAGACCAACACGGCCTGGACGCTGCGAGTGGCGTCCCGGCTGGGAGACGCCACCGAATTGGGCCTCTTCGGCGACGTCGTATTTCCCAAGGATCGTTGCCGCTTGGAGTGGACGATGATGTTTGGGCTGGCCGGTGTCACAGCGCCCCGCGAGCTGCTTGTCGAGCTGTCGCGCTCTTGCTTTCCGTGACGTCCCGCGGGGCGGAGCACGGCTCGAAAAAGTCGCATACGGCAGGAGCCGGCGGAGCCCACAATGGGCGCCGCAAGTCGCGAGGGCGTTCAGCGCTCGGCGCTGACGGAGATCCTTAGGGATGGGATCCGATGTCCGACAACCAAGCTCTAGGCTCGGGCGATCTTTGCCCGGCGTGCCAGCGGGGGAATCTCTGCATCCGCAGCAGCGCCAAGCGCGGCGTCGTGCAGGTGCGATACCTCCGCTGCCATCTCTGCGATCACCGCGTGCGGCGGACCGACGACGCGGCCACCATCCACCGCCGCAAAGGCCGCGCTGTAGGGCACAACGCTCCCTCGGCGGAGCCCATAGCCGCCGGCGAGGAACGCTCCAACGATACCGATACCGATCCCAATCCAGCATGTGCGCGGCAGGGGCCGGACCAAACCAGCTTAGTGGCTTAATGCCTTAAATGGGTCTGTGAGCCCCCGCCGCGTCTCTCTCAAATCTCAGATCTGAAATCTCAAATCTCCGAGGCCCTCGTGCAAGTCGGCTATTACCAATTTCTCCGCTGGGCCGTCAATCACTCGGCGGACCTGCCGCGGATCTTCGCCACGGCGACGGCGGTCTACGAGGCCGTCGGCGTTCACGACAAATGGGCCGCCCTGAAATCGTTGGGCGACCAGCTCCTTGATCTTCTGGCCGACTTCCCCGTCGGCCTGGTCCAGGGCTTCGCAAGCTGCTCCCCGGTCGAGGCTCAGGCCGTGCATGCCTCGGGGCTCGACCTCGACAAGCTCCGTCAGTTGTACGAGCTGCTCGCGCCGCTCATTCCCGTGCTGCTCAACCTGGCCGCCGCTCGCTAGGCAGGACTCCATGCGATTTCCACAACCGAACCCGCGCGTCCGCGTGGGCCTGCCGACGATCACGATTCATCGACGCTTCTCGTCGATGCCGCTGGCCGCTGATCAGCCGTGGCACCTGGCGGCCGTGGGCGCGCCCGCGGCACATGACGCCGGCCACCGCGGCAACGGCGTGGTCGTCGGAGTCGTGGACAGCGGCGTTGACGCCAGGCACGTGCAGAGCACGGGCCTCCTAGCGCAGGTGATCGCCGCCAAGGACTTCACCTCCAGCCGCAGCGCCCAGTGGGACAAGCTCGGCCACGGCACGCACGTCAGCGGGCTGGTCGCGCAAGTCGCGCCCCGAGCCAAGCTCCTCAGCGCGAAGGCCCTGGGCGATGGCGGCGAGGGGAGCGACCGGGCCATCGCCGAAGCCATTGCGTGGTGCGTCTCCCAAGGCAGCCACGTGATCAATCTCTCGCTGGGCTCGCCGAGCGAGAGTCCGTCGATCTCCGCAGCGATCTCCGCAGCGATCTCCGCCGGCGTGACGGTCGTCTGCGCGTCGGGCAACGAGGGCGACCGCCACGTGAGCTGGCCGGCCAGCGACAATCGCACGATCAGCGTCGGGGCCCTCGACCGCGACCAGCGGCCCGCCGCTTTTTCGTCGCCCTCGAGCGTGGATTGCGCCGCTCCCGGAGTGCGCGTCCGCAGCCTCTACCTCGACGGCGGCTTCGCCGAGCTGTCGGGCACGAGCATGGCGGCTCCCATCGTCACGGGCCTGCTCGCGCTGTTCATCGGTCGGGACTTGGCGAACGGCGTGCAGCTCCTGCCGCACGTGGCCATGCTCGCTCGCTGTCGTGCCGCGTCGATCGACGTGGGGCCGACGGGTCCGGACCGCAAGACGGGCGCGGGTTTGCTGTCGGCCGAGAAGTGGCTCGAGGCGGTCAAGCCCGAGCCGACCGATCCGCCGCCGACGGGCAAGGAGCAACTCGAACTGCTCGTCGGCGGACGGCGATTCCGCTGGTCCGCCGAGCTGGTGGCCTGACAGATCAACACCGGGCAGCCGCTCTGCGGCTCGCCGTTTCCCTGGGGTGAGATGCCGTGATGCTATCGCACTTGCTTTTTTGGAGCGTCTTGGTCGTCGCCATCGTCGGCCTGATGTTCGCTTTGCTGGACGACTGATCGGGGGGCCGCATGGTGATGGGTCCAATCTCGAAAGCCATTCACGACGCGGCCTCGACGCTGGCCGCTCCCGCGGCGGCCGTCGGCGTGACGGCCGTCGTGGCCGCCAATACGTTTGATGCCGGCCAATTCGTGGCCGTGGTCGGCGTGCCGGCGGCGATCCTCTTCGCCTTGCTCTGGCTGGCCTGGCGAGTCTTCGCCGCGATCAAGCCGGACTTGGCCGCCTGGCTGCGAGCCAACACCGCCCTGGCCTCGACGGTCCGCGAGGAGCTGAGCCAGATCCGCACGGCCGTCGAGGCGAACACGCTGGCCATGCGAGGCCTGCGGCGAGAGCTGCGATCCATGCGGGAGCGGGAGCAGTAAGCGATGCGGATTCGAAAGCTCGTGAAGCTGTTCCTCTCGCACTGCCGCGAGTGCCGCAAGCCGAACACGGTGCGCAGCTACGAGTCCCGCATGAAGCCGATCCTGGAGAGCCTGGGCGAACAAAAGCTCGCGTCGATCCGGCTGAGCGACATCGAGTCGCACTTGCACCGGGCCGACCGGCGAGAGGACGGCTCGCTCAAGGCGGCGGACACGCGACGCGCCAACGCCGTCGCCGTGCAGAAGCTTTTCGCTTTTGCCGTGGACCGCGGGCTCCTCGATGAGCCACCGTTCAAGAAGTTGGAGAAGCCGCCGCCGCGCAGGCGGGAGCGGATTCCGACGGCCGCGGAGGACGCAGCGGTCGAGGCCCTTTCGCCGCCGGCCTTTCGCCTGATCCTTCGCGCCTTGCGGCAGTCCGGAGCGAGGCCCAGCGAAATCGCCGGAGCGCAGGTCAGCGATTACGACCGCGAGAAGCGGCTGATCATCCTGCGGGAGCACAAGACCAGCTATACGGGCAAGCCGCGGAAGATTGGCGTGGGAGCCAAGCTGGCGGCGATCCTCGTCGAGGCGATGGGCGAGCGGACCGAGGGGCCGCTGTTTGTGGACGTGAAGGGGCGGGCCTGGACGCCTCAACGATTGAGCAAGCTCTACAAGCGGCTTTGCCGCCGGGCCAAGCTCTCCGAGGAGCTGTGCCTCTACATGCAGCGGCACGCCCACGCCACGGAGCTGTGCGAGAAGGTGGGCGTGCACGCCGCCTCGCAGGCCCTGGGCCATTCGAACATTCAAACGACCATGCGCTACGTTCACACGAACGATGCGCTGCTGGCCAAGAACCAAGACTTGGTTGGCTTGGATGGGGCGGAGCCGCCCCCCGATGCAAAGACTTTGTAGGTATCTGCCGCGCGAGCGGCTTCACACGAAAGGCAGTTTAGGCAATGGCCTTCAATCACATCCATTTCAACGACCAAACCCAATACGGCCGCTTGCTTCGCCGCGCCG
>Ga0190275_10000386_pt1 | contig 40263 bp, 22 predicted proteins | sample Popmic550T_FD_133745 | JGI IMG/M metagenome (GOLD analysis project Ga0190275, IMG submission 133745) | Populus adjacent soil microbial communities from riparian zone of Yellowstone River, Montana, USA - 550 T | ecosystem: Environmental > Terrestrial > Soil > Riparian zone > Trees stand | place... | reverse complement strand
GCCGAGGTGGAGTCGCTGCTCGCCGCGCACGACGAGCCGACCCCCTTCCTCGACAAGTCCGCCCTGCAGTTGCTCGACGCCGCCGACGGGGGAGCCCGTCCCGGCTCGATGATCGGCAACTACCGCGTCGTCGGCCCGCTGGGCCATGGAGGAATGGGGACGGTCTACCTGGCCGTGCGCGACCAGGCCGAGTTTGCCCAGCGCGTGGCCATCAAGGTCGTCCGGGGCGGGGAATCGCTGGTGCAGCGCTTCCGGCAGGAGCGGCAGATCCTCGCGGCCCTCGAGCATCCGAACATCGCCCGGCTCTTCGACGGAGGCTCGACCCCCGAGGGACTGCCGTACCTGGTGATGGAGTACGTCGAGGGGACTCCCATCGACGAGTACGCGCGCACGCTCCCGATTCCGGAGAAGCTCCGGCTCTTCCTCGAGCTCTGCGACGCCGTGCAGTGCGCCCACCGGAGCCTGATCATCCACCGCGACATCAAGCCGGCGAACGTGCTGGTCACGCCGGAAGGGGTGCCCAAGCTGCTCGATTTTGGTATCGCCAAGCTGGTGTCGCAGACGGAGTCGACGTCGACGCGGGTGATGACGCCCGAGTACGCGAGCCCGGAGCAGCTCCTCGGCAATGCGGTCAATACGGCCACGGACGTCTTCTCCCTCGGCGTGCTGCTCTTCGAGCTGCTGACGGGGAAGAACCCCTTCGCCGGCGTCACCCGAAGCCCGATGACCGAGGCCCCGCGGCCGAGCGACGTCTCCGGCCTTCGCGCGCTGCGGGGGGATCTCGACGCCATCGTGCTCGCCGCACTGGAGGTCGATCCCTCCCGCCGCTACGGCTCGGTCGAGAAGCTGGCGGACGACGTCCGCCGTCACCTCGGCGGGCATACGATCACCGCGCGGAGCGCGACGTTCGGCTACAGCGCGGCGAAGTTCGTCCGGCGCAACGCCCTCGCCGTGGCCGCCGCGGCGGTGATCGTCGTGGTGACGGGGATCGCGTTCGCGGCGACGCTGCACCAGAAGCGGATCGCCGAGCACCGCTTCGAGCAGGTCCGCTCGCTGGCCCGCTCGGTGGTGTTCGAGATCCACGACGCCATCGCGCCGCTCCCCGGCTCGACGTCCGCGCGCGAGCTGCTGGTGCGGCGTGCGCTCGTCTATCTCGATAACCTGGCCGCCGAGTCGCAGGAGAATCCGACGCTGCAGATGGAGCTCGCCGGTGCGTACATGAAGGTCGGCGACGTGCAGGGTCTCCCGTACCATCCGAACCTCGGCGACACAGCCGGGGCGATGGTGACGTACCGGAAGGCTCTCGGGATCGCCCGGGAGGTGCGCGAAAGCGAGCCGGAGAACGTCGAGGCGCGGCGGCTGCTCGCTGACGTGCATGACCGCGTCGGCTTCGTCGAGCAGCGGGGGCTGCGCTGGCCTCAGGCCCTCGAGCACCACGAGCAGGCACGCGCGATCCGAGAGGCGCTGCCCCGCGACGACCGGGGCAACGTGGCGCTGGCGCGTACGTGGACCGCCGTCGGCGACTGCCGCTATATCGGTCATCTGTACAAGGACGGCACGCCGCGGCAGGCCTACGAGGCGGCGCTGGCGGTCGTGTCGCGCGTGCCGGCAACGTCCGAGGTCCGGCGGGATGCGTTGATGGAGCTCGGCCGCGCGCACCAGCATCTCGGCGGCTATTTCTCGGGTTCGGGCCACGACCTGCCGCGTGCCATCCGCCATCACGATGCCGCTCTGCACGCGCTCGAATTGCGGGCGAAGCTCGATCCGCGCGACGCCGTCGCGCGCCGCAATCTCGCCGATCAGTACGTGATGAAGGCCACCGCCCAGTCGGCAGCGCGTGACGGCGCCGGCGCCCTGGAATCGACGACTCACGCGCTCGAAGTGCTGACCCCACTCGCCGCCGCCGATCCGAAAAACGTCGAAGCCCAGCACGACCTCGCCTTCGCCTACGGCGAACAGGGCCGGGCCTTATTGCTGCTGGAACGCTTCGACGAGGCGGAGGACGTGTTCGGCCGTGCGGTTGCCATCCACCAGCGCCGCCTCGCCGACGACCCCTCCAGCGCCGAAGACCGGCGGGATTTGTCGCGGATGACGGGGTTTTTGAAGGACGTGCAGGCGAAACGGCCGCCGTCGTTTTGACGGCGAGCGCGGTCACGTCGGGCCTGAGGCACGCCCCCTCATCCGGCTTCGCCACCTTCTCCCCCAAAAGCGGGGGAGAAGGGCAACAAAAATTGGTTCTGGCGAGAGTCGAAGGGTGTTTTTGTTGCCCCTCGCCCCTCCAAGGGGAGAGGGATGCCGGGCACCTGCACGCGGCAGAGCCGAGGGTGTTCCACGCACCGCTCAAACCGGTTAGAAGACCAAGTGCACGGCTGGGTGAGGGGTCGTGCCTCCTGGGGAGGTGAAACAACTCACTGGCCCAAAGATCAAGTCTTGAATCTTCCTCTTGTATCGGTCACCCTTCCGCGTTCCCACAGATGCCCGTCCCCGATCGCTACCGCTCCGCGTTTTCCTCCTCCACGCTCAAGACCATCGAGACGCATGCGGCGCGTTTTCGAGTCAGCGATCCCCTCTTCTTCCGCGGCGCGTATACGGCCGACGTGATGGAGAGTGAGCGGCGGACGTTCCGGCCCCTCCTCATCGCCACCGGCGAGCGCATTACCTCGTGGCGCTGCGGCTGCGGGACGTGGATGAAGCCCACCGATCTCTGCCGCCACCTCGCCGTCCTCGTCTCGGAGATGGCCGGCGACGACGGGACGCTTCCGGCGGACAAGTTCGAGCAGAGCGTGTGGCGCGCGATCGCCTTCGCGTCGTTCAGCGAAGGACGCGAGATTGCCGACACCCCGCCTCTCGACCCGCGCGAGCAGCTCCTCCGCAAATACGCGCTCACCGAACAGGAGCAGAAGCTGCTCGAGCGCGGCTCCGGCTCGGCGCGCCTCCTCTTCGAGAGCTCGCCGTGGTACCGCTGGAGCAAGGAGATGTTCCTCCGCGGCAGCAACGGGTCGTCGGTTCGTCTGGAAATCCACGAGCGGGAGCCGCAGTTGCGCATCGGCGAGACGCCGATCGCGCTTCCGCCCGCGGCGGTCGAGCACGTGATCGCCTCGGCGCCGGAGATCGTCACTGCCAGCGGCTTCGAGGTCGCGCCGCACGCGCTCGCACCGTCGCTGCGGATCGAGATTACCCGCACCCGCGCTTTGCGCTTCTCGCCGGTCCTCCTCGGCAGCGGCGGGACGGTCCTCGACCGCGAGGCGCTCCCGAAGTTCGGGAAGTTCTTCCTCTCCGGTAACCGCTTCGCTTCTCCGGCGCCGGCAGAGCCGATGTTTGTCGAGCAGCGCGAACGGCAGCAGGCGCTCCTCTTCGAAGTCCGCTCCAGCGCCGGCATCCCGTGCGATCGCGAGACCGTCATCGCCGAGGACGACGTCTTCGCGTTCGTCGAACGGCATCGCGCCGAGCTCGCTCAGCTTCCGGCGACGCTTGCCCCCGAGGCCGTACGCAACGCCCAGCCGGTGCGGCTCGATGGAGAAGTCCTCTTCGACTTCTCCCCGGCCCATAAAGAGTTCCTCGAGATCGCCATCACCTTCCAGGCGGGCAGCGAGAGCATCACCGCCGCGGAGATCGCCCGCGCGCGCCGCGAGGGGATCCGGGCGCTGATCCGCGGCAACCTCTGGATCGATGTCACCGACGCGCAGTTCGCGTGGCTTGACGAGGCCACCTTCGGCCCGGCCGGCCACGTGCTGGTCACGAAGCTCGAGCTCCTGCGCATTCGCGGCTCGCTCCGCGGCACCGCGATATTCCGAGGCGAAGCGTCGTCCGAGCGCGTCTTCCGGCTCTTCGACGCCATCCAGACCGACACCGACGCGCCGTCGGCGAGCGCGCTCGGCCTCGACCTCTACGGCTACCAGGAGACCGGCTACCAGTGGCTATGGCTCCTGCAGCAGAACGGTTTCGGCGGCCTGCTGTGCGACGACATGGGCCTCGGCAAGACCCACCAGGCGATGGCCCTGATCCGCGCGTTGACCGCCGCCGATCCCGGCCAGACCATCCTCATCGTCTGCCCCACGTCGCTCATCGACCACTGGCGCGACAAGCTGGCCCGCTACGTCCCAGGTATCCCGGTGACGCTGACGACTTACGGTCTGGTGCGCAGCCGCTTCGAGCAGTTCCGCGGGAAGAAGTTCGACCTGATGGTGCTCGACGAGATGCAGACCATCAAGAACGCCGACACCGCCACGCACCACGCCCTCCGCGGCATCGAGAAACGGATCGCGGTCGGCCTCACCGGTACGCCGATCGAAAACCACGAAGGAGAGCTGAAAGCGCTCCTCGACTTCGTCGTCCCCGGCTACCTGCCGAAGCACGTCGACGACCGCCTGACCTTGCAGCGCCTCGTCCGTCCGTTCGTCCTGCGCCGGACGAAAGGGCAGGTGCTCACCGAGCTGCCGCCGAAGATCGTCGACAAGCGTTTCTGCGAGCTCACCAGCGAACAGCGCACCCTCTACCGCCGGGTGATCGAGGCGCGCGCAAAACCGCTGCGCGCGCAGTTGCGCGCCGGCGCGATCGTCTCGTACGTGCACATCTTCGCAGCGCTGAATTACCTGAAGCAGATCTGCAACCATCCCGCGTCGGCCGGCGGCGGCTTCGGCGACTCCAGCGTCTCCTCCGGCAAGTGGGAGATGTTCCTCGAGCTGCTCGACGAGTGCCGGAGCAGCGGACTGAAAGTGGTCGTCTTCAGCCAGTACCTGCAGATGCTGGCGCTGATCGAGGAGCACCTTTTCCGCAACGACGTCGGCTACGCTTCGATCAAAGGCTCGACCCGCGACCGCGGCGAGGAGATCGCCCGCTTCCGCGACGATCCCGACTGCCGCGTCTTCACCGCCAGCCTCCGGGCTGGCGGTCTCGGGATCGACCTCACCAGCGCCTCGGTGGTCATCCACTACGACCGCTGGTGGAACCAGGCCCGCGAGGACCAGGCTACCGACCGCGTCCACCGCCTCGGCCAGAACAAAGGCGTGCAGGTCCTCAAGCTGATCTCCCGCAACACGATCGAGGAGAAGATCGACGAGCTGATCGCGCGGAAAGGGGCGCTGGCCAGCGACCTGATCCGCCCGGACGATCCGTCGCTGGTGAAGCAGTTCACAAAGGATGAGCTCGCGGAATTGCTGGAAGGCTAGAGCTCGCTTGTCCCGCCTCCGGCTCGCAGGATTGACGGCTTTCCTCCGGATCTTGTTGTACCCTAGTGTTCCTAAGAAACCTGTAGCGGTCCGTGTCTCGCGCCTCGGACCGAACAAATCCGCCAACCCGTTCCTTATGGGAGGTCTGTCCAGATGCGAAGCAGCCTTGCGGCCGCGTTCCTTTTTGCCTGCGCGTTTTCGGTATCAGCCAATACGATCACGTCGATCACCCCGAGCCTGGTAAGAGTCAACAGCGGTGAGCACTTCCTCACCATCAACGGCACGACTCTCGGAACCCGCATGGTCTTCGACGGCCCGGCCGGACATTTCGAAGTCAACTCCACCGCGCAGTTCGCCGGCAGCATCGTCGGCTGGGTGCCGGAAGCCGTGGTGATGAAGTCGGGAATCTACGCCGTGCACGTGCGCGACTCCCGCGGCGGGCAGTCGAACTCCGTGAACTTCACCGTTCAGGGTTTCAAGTTCTTCCCGCTGGCGATCCTCACCCCCGACGTCCTGCTGATCCAGGCGAAGTCGCGCGAAGGGGCGGACGGCACCTATGAAGTATTCGCGGCCGGCAGCGAAGACCCGCGCCCGGTCGTGAACTGTTCGCCGAAGTCGGGCTCGTTCTTCAAGTTCGGCGTGACGAAGGTGACCTGTAACGCCACCAGCAACGACGGACAAAAGGCGTCGGCGGAGTTCACCGTGCAGGTCGCCGACATGATGGAGCCGATCCTCAAGCTGCCGGAGCCGATCCGGGTCGAGCCGAAGGACCGCTTCGGCGCGATCGTCGACTTCAAGCCGACCGCGTTCGACGAGATCTACGGCGAAGTCGTTCCCGAGTGCCTGCCGCGTTCCGGCTCGCTCTTCCCGATCGGCCGTACGACCGTGACCTGCTCGGCCACCGACGTCGACCTGAACACCGCCTGGGGCACCTTCGAGGTGGACGTCCTCGGCGACCCGGCCGAGCCGCTGGTCGTCGTCGTTCCCGACACGATCACCGAGAAGGCTAAAGACGCACGCGGCGCGACCGTCCGCTATGAAGTCAGCGTCAAGAACTCGAAGACCCCGAACCCGTCCGTGGAGTGCAGCCCGAAGAGCGACAGCCTCTTCCCGCTCGGCACCACCACGGTCGTCTGCAACGCGTGGGATGAAAATGGCGCCCGCGGCGTCGGCGACTTCGCCGTGAACGTCATCGACCCGTCCGCGCCCGACATCCTCCGGATCACCCCGTCGCTCGAGAAACTCCCGAACGACCGCCGCCACTACCCGATCACCATCGCCGTCGAGGCCATCGACGACATCGACCTCGCGCCGGTCTGCATGGTCATCGACGTCACCGCCAACGAGGCGCTCGATCTCCCCGGCGACGGTGAGAAGGACTCCTACGACTACCGATTCACCGACCTGCTCGCCCTCGAGCTCCGCGGCGAGGCCACCGAGAAGGACCGCACCTACGAGATCCACGTCGACTGCACCGACTTCTACGGCAACTCCGCCCGCGGAATCGCGCGCGTCTTCGTCCCCTTCAGCGCCTCCGGCCAGACCACCATCGGCCAGCCGGGCCGCCGCCGCTCCGCAGGAAAGTAAGAGACCAGTTCTGCAAACGTGAAGCGGCGGGCCGAAAGGCCCGCCGCTTTTTTTGGAGCGCCGACGTTCCGTCGGCCGGTCCGCCGGCCTTCGGCCGGCAGTCGCGGGTAAGCCTCCCGAGAGACTGCCGACCGAAGGTCGGCGGACCGGCCGGTCGAAGACCGGCGCTCCACTACTTCAACGGCACCCGCAAATCGATCCCCGTCGCCCATGGCACGACCAGGAACATCAGCAGCGTGATCACGATCGCCGCGGCGATATCCAGCATGACGCCGCTGCGGGCCATGGCGCGCACGCGGATGAATCCCGTGCTGTAGACGATCGTGTTCGGCGCCGTCGCCACCGGCAGCATGAATCCCGACGACGCTGCCATCACTGCGGGAAGCATCAGAAAGTACGGATGCACGCCGATCGAGGTCGACAGGGCGGCGGCGATCGGCATCATCGCCGTGGCCGTGGCCACGTTCGAGGCGACCTCGGAGAGCAGGGTCACGACGATACACATCGCCAGGATCATCAGCACCGGCGCCCATCCGCCGACGAACGACAACCGCGCGCCTGCCCATTTGGAGAAACCGCTGGTCTCGAACGCATCCGCGAGCGCGAAGCCGCCGCCGAAGAGGATCAGCACGTCCCAGGGGATCCGCTTGAACTCCGCCCACTCCAGCAGCCGCTTCCCGCCGCCCGCCGGCAGCATGAATGCGAGCACCGCCATCGCGATCGCCACCGTGGCGTCGTTGATCATCTTCGCGTTCGGGAAGATCCGCGCCCAACCCGGCAGGATCGTCGCGCCGAGGGCGATGTCGGCCCGGAAGATCCAGAGCAGCGCCGTCGCGGCGCAGAGCAGAAGCGCGGTCTTCTCCGCGCGCGACATCGAGCCGGGACGCTCGATCCCGAGCGACTCGAGCGGCACCGCCGCCCCCTTCGGCACCCGTGCCGTCACCACCACGAGCAGCCAGCAGATCGGCACCATCAGCACCAGATAAGCGGAGCCGAAGACCAGCCACTCCGCGAACGTGATTGTCTTCGCCGTGGGGAACAGCTCGCGCACCGCGCCGAGGAAGATCAGGTTCGTCGGCGTGCCGATCGGCGTCCCCAATCCCCCCAGCGACGCCGCGAACGCCACGCCGAGGAGCGTCGCCTCGGCCGTCCGCGCCTCCGTGCTTCCCGCTTCCTCGCGCTTCGCGCCGAGGCCACCGACGATCGCCACCACGATAGGAGTCATCATCAGCGTCGTTGCCGTGTTCGAGATCCACATCGAGAGAAACGCCGTCACCAGGATCACCGCGAAGACGATCCGCCGCGGCTCCGTCCCGACGTTGCGCAGAGCGAAGAACGCCATCCGCCGGTGCAGCCCCCAGCGCTCGAACGTCGCCGCCACCAGGAAGCCGCCCATGAAAAGGAACACCGCCGAGTTGGCGTACGGCGCGGCGGTCTTCTCCATGCTGCTCACACCGGTGAGCGGGAACGCGATCAGCGGCACCAGGGCCGTCATCCCCATCGGCACCGCCTCGGTCAGCCACAGCAAGGCCATCAGCGCTCCCACCGCCGCGGTGATGCGGACGCTCTGCGTGAACAGCGCGTCCAGCGGCACGATCAGCACCAGTGCCGCCACCGCCGCACAGAGCGCAACTTTTCTCAGCGAGATCTCGAACATTTCTCTTTTCTTGCGGACCCGGGACTGCGGCGATGATACCCGCCGTTCTAGAATGTCGAGAGAGGGAAAGTTTGGCGAGGACTGACAGCAGTACCTCGCGCGGGCATATTCACCTGCGCGAAGGGATCGAGTCGTATCTCCGTTTTGCCAAAGGGCGCGTCTGGAGCGAAGCCTCCCCGCGCGAGCGCCTGCACGCCCTGGCCGCCGCCGTCCGCCGCCCCGCCCTCGACGCCATGCGCGAGAGCGAGCGCCGCTACCGCGAGCAGGATGCGAAGCGGGTCTACTACCTCTCCATGGAGTTCCTGATGGGGCGGGCTCTCGGGAACAACCTCACGAACCTCGGCATCTACGACAACGCCCGCGCGGTTCTCTCCGAGCTCGGCGACGATCTCGAAGAGGTGCAGTCGCTCGAACAGGATGCGGCCCTCGGCAACGGCGGTCTCGGACGCCTGGCGGCCTGCTTCCTCGACTCCATGGCCACGCTCGACCTCCCCGGCTTCGGCTACGGGATCAACTACGAGTTCGGCCTCTTCCGCCAGAGCTTCGTCAACGGCTACCAGCACGAGAAGCCCGACCACTGGATGAACGGCGGCACCCCCTGGCTGATCGAGCGCCACGACGAGACCGTCCGCGTCCCGGTATACGGCTCGATCAAGGCCACCAACGAGAACGGCGTCTTCGCCCCGAAATGGGAAGACTACAAAGAGATCATCGGCGTCCCGCACGACATGCCGATCGTCGGCTACGGCGGCCGGACCGTGAACACCCTGCGGCTCTTCTCCGCGCGAGCGTCAGACGAATTCGACATCGGCATCTTCAACTCCGGCGACTACATCCGCGCCGTCCACGAGAAGATCACCGGCGAGTCGATCTCGAAAGTCCTCTATCCCTCGGACGTCGTCGCTGCCGGCAAAGAGCTGCGCCTCCTGCAGGAGTACTTCCTGGTCGGCTGCTCCATCCGCGACATCGTCAAGCGCTACCGCGAGACTCACGAGTCACTGCAGGACTTCGCGTCGAAAGTCGCCATCCAGATGAACGACACCCACCCGGCCCTCACGGTCGCCGAATTGATGCGCTTCTTCGTCGACGAAGAGAAGATGCCGTGGGAAGAGGCGTGGGCGATGACCGTCGCCATCTGCGGCTACACCAACCACACCCTCCTCCCGGAGGCACTGGAGAAGTGGTCGCACGACCTCATGGCCCGCGTCCTGCCGCGGCATCTCCAGATCATCCAGGAGATCAACCGGCGCCTCCTGGCCGAGGTCGAGCGCCGCTTCCCCGGCGACATCGGCATGCTGCACAACGTCGCCATCGTCGCCAACGGCGAAGTGCGCATGGCCAACCTGGCCATGGCCGGCAGCCACTCCGTCAACGGCGTCGCCGAGCTGCACTCGAAGCTCGTCACCACCTCATTGGCGCCCGACTTCTACAAGCTCTATCCCCAGCGCTTCAACAACAAGACCAACGGCGTGACCCCGCGCCGCTGGCTGCTGCACGCCAACCGCCCGCTGGCGGCCTTGATCAACAAGACCATCGGCGACGGCTGGGCGACGGACCTCGACCGCCTGCGCGAGCTGGAGCTCTTCGCCGACGACTCCTCGCTCATGGATCGCCTCGACGCCGTCAAGCGCCGCAACAAAGTCGCCCTGGCGCGAGTCGCCAAGCAGGACACCGGCGTCGCGATCGACCCGCTGTCGATGTACGACGTACAGGTCAAGCGCTTCCACGAATACAAGCGGCAGCTCCTCAACGCCCTGCACGTCATCCACCGCTACTGGGCCATCGTCGAAGACGGAGAAATCCCGCTGCAGCCGCGCACCGTCCTCTTCGCCGGCAAGGCGGCCCCCGGCTACTGGATGGCGAAGCTGATCATCAAGCTGATTCACTCGGTCGCGGAAGTCGTCAACGCCGACCCGAAATCGCGCGAGCACCTGCGCGTCGTCTTCCTGCCCGACTACCGCGTCTCCCTGGCCGAGGTCATCATGCCGGCCGCCGAGCTCTCCGAACAGATCTCCACCGCCGGAAAAGAAGCCTCGGGGACCGGCAACATGAAGCTCGCGTTGAACGGCGCCCTGACCATCGGCACCCTCGACGGCGCCAACATCGAGATCCGCGACGAGGTGGGGGAGAAGAACATCTTCATCTTCGGCCTGCAGGCCCACGAAGTCGCGGACGAGATCAAGCACTACGACCCGCAGCGCTACCTCCACGAACACCGCTGGATGCGCCGTGCCGTCGACTCCCTCGGCTCCGGCCACTTCTCCCGCGGCGACAAAGACATCTTCCGCCCGATCCTGGCGTCGCTCCTCTCCACCCGCGACGAATACGTCCACCTCGCCGACCTCCCGTCGTACGTCGAGCGCCAGAAAGAAGTCGACGTCGCCTACCGCGACCGGGCTCGGTGGAACCGCATGTCCCTCCTGAACATCGCCCACATGGGCAAGTTCTCCTCCGACCGCACCATCGCCGAATACGCCCGCGACATCTGGAACGTCCGCAGCGCGGTCGTGGGCAACTTCGCCCACGTGCTGGACTAGTCGACATTCAACTTTGAAATTGTGGGTAGGCGTGGCGGAGCTTGACGCGGGCCTGCTCGATGCTGAATCGCCAATCGACGCGTACTCCGTCGCGGTTACGGGGCCTGATCCCAAGCAGCAAGCTCTGAGGCCATTGCTCGTTACGCGAATGCTTTGTGGCCCACGTTCGCGTGGTGTGACACCGACGCTTCCATGCTCCTCCGCCGTCGCCATGCGGATGTTCTGGAGGATCGAGCGCGCGGCGGTGGCCGGCACCAATGCCATCTCCAGGTCATCGGCTTCGTACGACGCGCCGCGGAGCTCTTGCTTCGCGATGGTCATTCGGCGCGTCGAGAGCTTCTGGTACCGCGCAGTACCCGCAAAAAGATGCGTCAGGTTTTTGCGCTCGACCGGCCGGCTCTTCTTCTCGACCGCGTCGTCGAGACCTTTGGCGCCGCGGCTGAAAACGGCCAGATAACCGTCTCGTTCCACTAGGAGCACGAAGCCATACCGAACTTCCGTTCAGTTCCGTCGGGGCGAGAAAGGGCACCGGGGAGGTCATCCGGAAACAGAGGAACAAGTACACATACCGGCCCGGGCCGGAGCCGCGCGGCACCCGGATCTCCTGCGCCACCCGTCGCGCGTCGGATTGTTCGAGGATCTGATCAAACAGAGCCTGCACAGTTACTTTGGTGAGGCTCTTCGGCAGGCGGAGAAATCGCGCGGCCTTCGGTATGAAGAGATTCGTGACGGTAGGCGGCTTTGGTTTAAACATTTTGCTGCGCTCATTGGATAAGACACGGCATTGCCGGCCAGGAGGCGCTCATGCTGCGACGGCGCGGAGCCGTAGATGTGCGGGGTGTTGGCGGAGCCGCGCCGCTCTCCTGCGCTCGTCGTCTGCGTCACCACTCCGGCGGCAACGGCTTCCGCGCACTCGGCGTCCACCCGGATGGTGATGGCCGGATCACCCATCCGGACGGCTCGTGATGCCACCGCCAAGATCGGTCATGCGATTCAGGTGGCACTCCAGCGCACTTTGGTGGCGGCTTCTTCGACTCGCGTGGCGGTTCATGTCACCCGCGTGGCTGCTTCTGCCGCGGCGATGGCGCGCAGTCCTGCTCCAGCGGCGGAACGGGCCACTCGGGTACGTGGAGATTCCGCTTCGACGGTGTGTTCTCCCACTTGAGTGGCGAAAGTCGCCACTTCAGTGGCAACTCTTGCCACTCGAATGGCAGCTCTTGCCACCGAAGTGGGAGAGCAGGCTGCTCGCGTGGCTACTTCTCGCATTCGGGTGGCAGCTCTTGCCGTCGCAGTGCGGGACCAAGCCAATCAAGTGGCTACTTCTCGGGTTCGAGTGGCAACTCCTGCCACCAAAGTGGGACACATACGCCACTCGCGTGGCAGGAGTTGCCACTGAAGTGGCAGGGATTGCCACTTGAATGAGACGAGCGCCGCATCAGCGGCGATTTCTGTCATCCGATCGGGACATGAACCTCATGTTTGTGGCTACTTCAGCCACAATTGGTTGCTCCGACGCCGCCCCTGTTGTTACAAACGGGCCCACTCACAATAAGCTTGTTACAGTGGCGGCATCCGTCACTCCGCTGTGATTGCGTGGATCTGGAGCGCTGCGGCTCGATGTTCCGGCACCTGGCCTTTCCTGAGATCACCGCGATCCGATCATCGCTCCTGGGAACGTCTCGCGCTGGCTTCGCGTGGCGGACGCGGCGACTTTGGCGCTCTCGTCGACCCCGCATGCCTTCCTCGTCACCTCACTTGGCAGCATCGGGAGGTGTCACCGTTGTTCGTGACCATCTTAGAGCCCCGGTGCTTGGGGCCGCTCTCCATCTGAATTCGGGTAGCTGGTCCAGGATTGTTCCTTTCCTCGAAGGCTACGGTGCCGAGCTGGGTAGATGGGTCACTCGATATGGTAATATGGCTCCGATGAAGACGACCGTCGAAATCTCGGATGCGCTGCTCGACGAGGCCAAGCGGGTCGCCTCCCGCGAGTCGAGCACGCTCCGCGAACTGATCGAGGAAGGTCTCAGACGTTCGCTCGACGAGCGCAGACAAAGGAAGAGCTTCCGACTGCGGCGGGCGTCCTTTCGCGGCAGGGGGCTTCAACCCGGCGTGTCGTCGGAGTGGGCTCAGCTGCGTGAGACCGTCTACGAGGGACGTGGCGGGTGATCGCCGTCGACACGAATCTCCTGGTGTACGCGCATCGGGAAGATTCCGTCTGGCACCCTCAGGCCTATGAGATCATCCGGGACCTTGCGGAAGGCAAATCGCCGTGGGCCATTCCGTGGCCGTGCATCCACGAGTTTCTTGCCATCGCAACCCACCCGCGGATCTTCTCGCCGCCCACGCCGTTGACCAAGGCGATCGATCAAGTCGATGCGTGGCTGGAGTCGCCGAACCTTCACCTTTTGTCGGAACAGCCAGGAGCGTGGGATTCTCTGCGTCCGCTGCTCTCTGCGTCGAAGACGACCGGGCCTGCTGTTCACGACGCGCGGATTGCCGCGCTTTGTCTCCAGCACGGGATTCGCGAGTTGTGGACGGCGGATCGCGACTTCAGCCGATTTCGCGACCTGCGCGTCCGAAACCCCCTCGCCTGAGCTTCCTCGAGAGGCCGTGTCTGTCCACCTCCGCTCCCGCGCGCCGGTTCGAGACGCGCATCTTAGAGCCCTACGCGCATTGGGACGATTCCGTCTGTGGGGGGATATCGACGATTCGTCCCGGAACGTACGTTGGCTGCGAACCGCTCATCCGTCCAGGCCGCGGAGCACCCTGCACGGGTTTCCGGCGGCGACGCAGTTCCCGGGAATGCTCCGAGTCACCACACTTCCGGCCCCGACGGTCGTATTCGCCCCGATGGTCACGCCCGGCAGGACGACCACCCCTGCGCCGATCCACACGCGATCCTCAAGGACGATCGGCTTCGCAAACTCCAGCCCCGACACCCGCACCGAAGGCTCGACTGGATGGCCGGCCGTCGAGAGGACGACGTTTGGCCCGATGAACACCTCGCTCCCGATGGTCACCGCCGCGCAGTCGAGGATCACCAGATGATGGTTCGCATACGACCGCGGCCCGAAGCGGATGTTGTATCCGTAGTCGCAGAAGAACGGCGGCTCGAGATACACCCCGGCCGCGGAGGCGAGCAGCTCTTCCAGAATCGCGGCACCGGCCTCCGGCTCGCCGCCGTTGTACCGCCGACAGAGCTCCTTGGCTCGCCTCCGCTCCTGCACGAGCTGCTCGTCGCCGGCGAGGTAGAGCTCCCCGGCGAGCATCTTGTCTTTTTCGGAAAGGTGCGGCATCGCCATCCTGACGATGTTCCTGTTACATGCCACCGGGTCACGCGGACCGGTTCCAATCGCGCGGTATAGTCGAGTGCTTGTTCGCGAATGCCGGCATCTCCCTCCGCGCCGCCACCGCGGGCCTGCTTTGTCTCATTCTTTCCGAAGCCGCGCCCGCTGCTCCGGTGAAGGTAGGCCGTGCCTTGGTGACGTTCTACTGGGTGGTCGACGAGAGCGCCCCGAAATACCGTGGCGACGTGTCGGCGGTTCTGCGCGATCCTCGGGGACGCGTCATCGCCCGCACGCACCGGCAGTTCAAGCTCGACCTCGTCCGGCAGGGTTCGGGATGGTTGCGTGACGGAAGAACCGGGGAGAACGGGCCGCTGTCGTCCCTGAGTGCGGTCTTGAAGCTGGGGATCACTCGCGGTCTTACGGCGCACCGCTCACGCGAAGATCGGCGGAGGCTGCGCTGGCATCGAGCCGTTTCCTTGCGAAACGGAATCTCCGTGCAAACGACGGAAGTCACGTACAGTCATGATGAGCCTCCGCAGCTATCATTCGTCGCCGTGATGCAAGGGGGCTGCGATGGAGCGCATGATCGCGTGTGACGATCGTCACGGCAGGTGACGGTCATGCGCGCCACCGCGATCGACGAGGCGTACTGGCGCGGCGTCATCCGCCGCGGCGAGGCGACGTTTTTCGTCGGCGCCGGAGTCTCGGCGCCGCCGCCCTCGAGTCTTCCTCTTGCCGCGGGGCTGGTCGCCAGCCTGATCGCTCCTGTCCTGGAGCCGTTGGCGCTTCCCGCGAAACTGGCGCGCAACGTCGAGAGAGCGCTCGTGGCCCTTCGCCCCGAGGTCATCACGGATGTCCTTCTCGAACACCTCGGAATCGACGCCGGACGGCCGCTGCTGCGGGTGCTCCGCGGCCGCCCGAATGCCTGGCACGGCTTTCTGGCCGCTGCCCTCGGCGCCGGTTGTCGCGTCATCACGACGAACTTCGACACGCTCATCGAACAAGCGTGCGACGCCCTCGGAGTACCGTACGAGACTGTCGTCGGAACGGCAGTCGACGATGCTGTCGCCGCGAAGTCCACGCTCTTCAAGATTCACGGATCGATCGACGGCGGGCTCTCCTCCATTGCACTGGCCGTTCGACAAGTGGGACGGGGATTGTCCGCGCGACAGACACGCCTCCTGCAGGCGCTCGTCGAAAACCGGCCTCTCCTCGTACTCGGCTACTCCGGCCGCGATGACTTCGACATCCTCCCCGCCCTGCGGAACGTAGAGCGGACCGTCCCTGGCCTTTGGATCGTGCACGAACGAGGTGCGGCCGTTCGACCGATCGCCGGTCCGGCTCGCCGTAGATCAGACGTGCAGCCCGCGATCGAGCTCGCCACGGCGTGGCCCGGATCGCTCGACCTCTTCACCGGCGAAACGAACGGGATGCTGGACCTGCTTCGGCCACGGAGCGGCTTTGGCCAGATGCGGGGCGCGTCTCCGGATGCAGCACCGGCCGTCGACCCCTGGCTGCCGGACCGGGACGCCGCGGTGGTTGCGATCCTGTACGCCCTCGTGGAAGCGCGCGCGTTCGGGCTTGCGACACAGGTCTTCCAGCACACCACGAAAGGTCGGGCCTCGTTGCGCATCCTCATCGCCCGCGCGGTCGTGCTCGAGAAGTACGGGACGGACCTCCGCGCCGCCGCGGCCGTTGCACGGAAGGCCAGAACGGTCTCGAAGAACGAGCCTGCGGACATCCGCGCGCTGGTGCTCGACCAGAGCGGCGTCATCGCGCGGAGGCGTGGCCTTCATCGCCTCGCCCTCCGCTTCTACGATCAGGCCCTGAAGATCGCCAGACCGTCGAGCTCCCCGGAATGGCTGCTCATGCAGATCCGCAGTCATCGCGCCGTAGCGCTCGAGTATCTCGACCGCCGTTCGGACGCGCTCCGGGCACACCGCTGCGTCGCGCGGTACGAACAGCGCACCGGAGATCTTCGCGGCTATGCCAAGAGTCTCAACAACATCGGCATCGTCCACATGAACCAGCGCCAATGGAAGCCGGCCATTGCCGCACTCGAACAGAGTTGCGCCCTCAAGCGCGAGCTCGGCGATCCCCGCGGCATCGCCCAGTCGCTGCACAACCTCGGCAAGCTGCACTTCCTGCGCGAGGACTACGCATCCGCCGAGAGCGCCTTCCTCGAAAGCCTCCGCATCCGCCTCGGCCGCGGCCGAGGCCGCGACGAACACGGCGCCGCCCAGTCGTACGTCGCCCTCGCGCACGTCGCGTTGAAGGCGGGAAAGCTGGAGGATGCGGAGTGGTACGCGACGCTCGCGCTCGAGGCGCATATCGCCTGCGGCGACCAGCGCGGAATCACGCAGGCCAGGGGGCTGCTCAGGGCGTTGCAGCCGTCCGGCTAAGAGCTTCGACCGCGGCTTCGGCGTAGGCGCGCGGTGCAGGTGCCAAGAGAACCTGCCTCGCGGACCCCTTCACAGCGGGAATCTCACTGGAGACGTGCCTGGGGGAGAATGATGGCGCGGCGCAAACGCGGCCTTACAGGGCTTCAAAGGAGTCTCGTCGGTATCGAATGCACGATCTGCGGCCTCGGTCGTAACCGTCTGCTCCCTTTCTCGCTGACGATCCTCCCCAACCCCAACGCTCCAACCGCAAAAATATTGGGCTGAAACGCAAAATCCGACGGTCGAAACGCTCGGAACAAGGCTCGAAACGCTCGGAACAAGGCTCGAAACGCTCGGAATGTACCTCGAAATGCTCGGAGCGAGGCTCGAAACCCTCGGGACGAGGCTCGAAACGCAAAAAACAAGGACCGAAACGCGGGGAACGACGCTCGAAACCCGGTGAGATGAAGGCTCCAAACGCAATCCAACCGTCGCGACGCAAACAGGTTCCAGTGTGATGGTGGCCGCCTGTCGGGCACTTGCAAAGTTTTGCGTTCCCAGGTACCGGTTACATCCTGCGGATATTCTTGCTCGTTCGCGCCGCGTCTCCTGGTTAGGCTAAGCGTTGCCGCATGAATATCTTACATCATGAAGCAAAGTGCAAAGGTCTGACCCCAGTGATGCTCGAAACACTAATTGGCGGGGGCCGACGGGGCTCGAACCCGCGACCTCCGGCGTGACAGGCCGGAGGTCGAGAATCGGTGTGGGGAGTCACTCTCTACGTTTTTTGAGTGTGAACCTTTAAATGTAGAACTTAGAGCAAGATCGCGCTTCACGAGCGGCCTGCTCTTCGTCGCAAATACTCGCTCCAAAGGATCCTCCGGCCCATCGGCGGGGTAGGGAAACGCGCGTTCCGGTCACTCCCAAATCAGAGGTGCAGCATCCACATGAAAGGAACGGTCTGTTTCAACGGCGTGAACGGTGTAACGGGGCAGTATCTGGCGCCTCAGGAGTCTGCGGGTGAGATCACGGGCCGCTTGGCGGCGGAGCCGAATGCCCGCCTCAGCGATCGCGCGCAGAGGACCGACACTCGGGTGCTTGGTTTGCCGTTCGACGTCTCTCCGCTCGAGGCCGAGAGGGCGGGCTGGGCGGTCGTAATACGCAGAGGAGATCAAGCGACGCTGTCTGCCTTGCAGCCTCTCCTTAAGCACCGAGCCACGACACTTGGCGAACGCGTGAAGGTGCTTCAATACGAAGGTGAGTCTCGGGAAGTCTGGCTCGCGAAGCACCGTGTCGCCGATAGCGACATCGATCCGGAGCGCGTCCCCTATTACCTACTCGTTGCCGGTCAAAGTGCGGACATCCCGTTCTCGTTCGTCCATGATCTCGCGGTCGACTATGCCGTTGGCAGAGTCGAGTTCGACGCGCTCGACGACTACACGCAGTACGCGCATCGCATCGTTGAGTACGAGACCAGCGCAACACTGCGGCAGTGCGCGCGACGGGTCGCGTTCTTCGGCCCGCGGCATGAATTCGATGGCGCGACGCAGCTGAGCGCGGATTATCTGCTGTCGCCGCTTGCAGATCCTGCCGACGAACGATCGGCGGTGAAACGCAGCGGCTTCACGCCTACGAGCGACATCGGCTCAGGAGGTACGAAGCGGCGGTTGGCCGAGCTTCTGCGCGAAGCTGACGGCAAGCGGCCGGCGCTTCTGTTCACCGCCAGTCACGGTGTCGGCTTTCCGATGGGGCACGAACTGCAGAAGACGTGTCAGGGCGCTCTGCTCTGCCAGGAGTGGCCGAGCGTCGGCGAGATAAACGAGGCACATTACTTCGCTGGCAGCGACGTACCAGCGGACGCGCACGTAGCGGGTCTGGTTGTGTTTCACTTCGCGTGCTACAGCGCCGGGACGCCGGAGCGCGACCGCTTCTACAAGCAAGCAGGTCTACCGCCGGCGAGGCTGACGATGCAGCCGTTCGTCGCCGCGCTTCCGAAGGAGCTGTTGCGGCGTGGCGCGCTCGCGGTGGTAGGGCATGTCGACCGCGCCTGGGGGTATTCATTTGTATCGCCCGACTCGCAGCGGGAACATCTGCAGAGCTTCGAGAACTTTCTGGGCCGCGTGCTCAGCGGCGAGCCGGTCGGTCACGCGATGCGCGACTTCGCGCAGAAGTACGCGACGCTTTCGGTGTCGCTCACGAAGTGGATCGAAAAATCGGATTTCGAGTTGGTGTCGGAAGATCTCTTAGTCCAATTGTGGACGCAGCGGAACGATGCCGGGTCGTATCTCGTCATCGGCGATCCACTCGCGCGCATCCAGCCCGAGGCGGTCGCGGCGGAACGTCACAGCGATGAATGAGTACATAGACCTTGAGCTCGATCTCGCGCGCTACGAGCAAAACGCGTCGGGCTACTCCGCGGAGGTGACGCGACGTGTGCCGGGCGACAACAGCGATAACCGACGCGAAGCGACGGAGCCGCTGCGATTCGACTTCGACAAACTGCGCGCCGCGACTAGCGACATGAACGCGTACGGACAGCTCCTCACCGAACAGCTCTTCGCTGCGAAGGAATTAGCGGAGGAGTTCAGCAACGCGCGAAGCGGAGCGTATCCGGTGCGCTTTCGCCTGACGATCTCGCCGAGTGCGCCCGACCTTCATGCGCTTCGGTGGGAGACTCTGCGCGACCCGAAGGATCTGTCAGCGCCGCTGCTGACGAATGAGAACCTGCTCTTCTCACGGCACGTGTTTACGAATGGAAGGCCGGTGAAGCTCCGGAGCGCGGCCGACCTGCGAGCGCTCGTCGTGGTCGCATCGCCCAGCGATCTCGGAAAGGTGATCACCGGCGGAGCCCCGCTCGCGCCGATCGACCACAATGTCGAGCGAACTGCGGCCGAGAAACGTCTCCGCGGATTTCGGATCGACTTCCTGACCAATCCCGGCGACGCGACGCTGGAGAACATCCTCGCCGCGCTCAGCAAAACCGATTACGACGTGCTCTATCTCGTCTGTCACGGAAAGATCGTGCGCGACCTTCCCTATCTGCTGCTCGAAGAGAAAGACGGGACCAGAGATGATGTGCTGAGCCTCGAGCTCGTGAGGGGCATGCGCGATCTGCGTAATCCTCCTCCCCTCGTCGCGCTCGCATCGTGCCACAGCGGAGGAGATGCCTACACATCGACGGGAGAAATCGTTGCGCGCTTCGGCTCGTCACTCGCCGTCGAGGCGGGCATTCCGGTCGTCATCGCAATGCAGGGAGATGTCTCACTCATTACGGCATCGACGTTCCTCGAGGTCTTTTTCGACCACCTGCGCCAGCACGGAGAGGTCGATTGGGCCGCGGCGGTCGCGCGGAGAGCGGTCAAAGATAAGCACGATGCGTGGATGCCGGTGCTGTACATGCGGCTTCTTCACGGTCGGCTTTGGAAAGGAATCGTTCCGGAGTCGCAGCCGGGCGCGCCGAGTTTCGGACGATGGAAGCAGTTGTTCGAGCACATCCGCCGCGGTAAATGCACGCCGATCATCGGGTACGGCGTCTATGAAGAAGTCTTCGGCACCGCAGCCTCGCTCGCGGAGCGGTGGGCGGAGTCGTATCGCTACCCGTTGCGCGAAGGCGACGAGTTGCCGAAGATCGCGCAGTATCTCGCCGTCAATCACGACGACAAGTTGTATCCGCAGTACCAGCTGACCAACCACCTCCGCCGCGAGGTCGCGCGACGCGCGCGCGAACAGGGCGTCCAACTGCGGAAGGACTCGCTCGACGGAATGCTCACCGAGGCGTGGAAGGAGGTGGCGAAGGACAACGATCCGCACCGCGTCCTCGCAAACCTCCCGTGTGCGCTGTACCTAACCGCGAACCTCTCAAGCGTTCTCGAGACGGCGATCGACGAGGCCGGCCGCGAGCCGCGCCCGGTGATCTGCAACTGGAGGAACGACGATTCGAAAGACGAGCCGCCCGCCGACATCGATTTCGAGAAGCCGATCGTCTACCACCTGTTCGGCCACTTTGATCAGGAGGATTCGATCGTGCTGACCGAGGACAACTATTTCGATTACCTCGTCGGTACGGCGACGGCGAAGGGACCGTTCGTCGAGATGGTTCGCGGCCGGCTCAATGCCTCCGCGCTCATCCTCCTCGGGTTTCAGGTTACCGAGTGGAGTCTCCGCGTTCTGTTCCGGAGCATCATGAAGAGCGGAGGGAAGAGCTTGCGGGAGAACTACACACATGTGGCGGTCCAGGTCGATCCGAACCAGGTCGGCGTCGCGGAGCCGGACCGCGTGTTTGCGTACCTCTCGGCGTACCTCGACCAGGAGAAGATCACGGTCTTTCCCGGAACCGTCGGTGAGTTCGTCGACGAGTTCGTGAGAAGGTGGCAGCACGAATACGGCGAAAACCTCCTGACCCAACGCGCCAAGAGGCTCAAATGAGCAATCCATTCGTCGGGCCGCGCGCGTACGACGACGGCGAGCGGCTGTACGGCCGCGGCGACGAAGGGGCGCGTCTGTACTACCTACTGCTCGCGGAGCGGATCGTGCTGCTATACTCGCCATCGGGCGCGGGCAAAACTTCGCTCCTGCACGCGCAGCTCGCGCCGCACCTTCGCGACGAAGGGTTCCGCGTTTTCAAGAAGATCCGGCTCAACAAGGTCCCGCCGAAGCCGATCGTACAGTCCGTGAACCGGTATGCGCTCGCAACCATCCTTTCCATCGAAGACGAGCTGCCGCGCGACGAGCGATTGAGCTGCGAGCAGGTGGGCTCGATGCCACTGCGCGACTACCTCTCCCGCATGGTAGAGCGTGAGCGCAGAGAGCAGAAACGTCTCGCGTTGATGTTCGACGCCTTCGAAGAGATCTTTACACTCGATCCCGCGGACGACGGCGCGAAACGCGACTTCTTCGTGCTTCTCGGCGACATCTTAAAAAAACTGGACGTCTGGGCCGTGTTCGCTATGCGCGAGGAATTCATCGCGCGCCTCGATGAATACGAGCACCTCATCCCGTCGCGGCTGAAGTCGCGGCTGCGTCTCTCGCTGCTCGCGCGCGAGCAGGCGATCGAGGTCATGCGGAGATCCGCGGCTGATCAGAAGGTCGATTTCTTGGCGGCGCCGAAGCTCGCTGAGGACCTGAGTCGGATCCGCATCCACCGGCCCGACGAGTTGCCCGAGCGCGTGCCGAGCCGTTACGTTGAGCCCGTCGTGCTGCAGGTCGTCTGCCGCACGCTCTGGCGGAAGATGCGCCGGAAGAAAAGTGAGATCACTGAGGACGACCTCGCGGGCCTCGACGTCGACAATGCGCTTGCCGACTTCTATGCGGGCTGTGTTGCCGAGATTGTAAAAGACGGCATGTCCGAGAGAATGATCCGCGACTGGTTCTCACAGCAGCTGATCACCGATCGCGGCGTGCGGAGGCAAGTGATGCTGGAAGAAGATAAAGGATCCGTCGCCGGACTGCCGAAGGCGGTCGTCGACGTTCTCGTCGATCAGCATCATCTCCTGCGGAGCGAGGAGCGCAGCGGCCGTACCTTCTACGAGCTCGCGCACGATCGTCTCGTTGAGCCGGTGAGCCACAGCAACATCATCTGGGCGCGCAGGTTCCTCACCCCTCTACAGAGCCGCGCCGCTGAGTGGAGCGTGCGCCATGATCCGCACCTGCTGCTCCGCGACGTGGAGCTGGTCGAGGCGATGCGCTGGTGTGCCGAGCACCCGGCCGACGTCACGGCCGCGGAGACGAGCTACATCGAACAGAGCCGCGTGACGCTGTCGGAGCTTTCCCGCGCGGCAGTCGAATGGGAAGTCTCCGGCCGCGACCCGGCGAACCTCCTCCGTGGAGGCAAGCTGAAATTCGCGCAGGAGATCGCGAAACAAAAAGGCGGACCGCTGACGCCGAGCGAGCACGCGATTCTGAAGACGAGTCACGCGTACAGGCGTCTCGAACTGCGCGAGCGCGTGTTTCGCAGCCTATTGGGCTTGGTTGTGCCGATTGTCGCGGCAGGTTTCGTGGTATGGGCGACATTCTCCGAGCGACGTAAGCAGGCCGAGTTGGAGAGTGCAAGGTTTCAGGCAAGCGTCATGGCAACGTCGGAGGTGCAGCGCAGCGCACAAAAACTCGTACTTGAGAAATGGGCCGACCAGCCACATCTCGATTCTAAAGCCCTCGCGGAGGCGCTCGACGCGCAGCGTCGCATCTCAACGCTCGCTACGGCTGCTTCCGGCCCGCCGCGGAGCCGGACGGTCATCCAATATTTCGCCAAGGCGACGGACAACCCGAAGCTGAGCGAGGCGCTTCGAAATGAGCTTCGTTTTCAAGAAGTCGTGCTGATTCCGTCGAAGGTTGTGCAGCAAACAAACGCGATCTGGTACGGCGCTGAAGTCCCCGAAACGGACGTCAAGCTCATCGCCTACGCTGTCATCCGCTCCGGCAACGAACTGCAGACCGTACAGCCGCTCACGAGGGAAGGCATACCTCCGAACTATGTGAACGTTGGGTACAACGCCGCCGTTGCAGATGTGACGCCGTTGACCGTGGAAAATATCGACACCCTGCCGCTTCGTGAGCTCAAGCGGTGGCCAGCAAAATACCTTGGCAAGTATGCGGCGAAAGTCGTGGAATGGGACCGCGTAACTCGTCGTGGAGCGGTCGAGCACGAAGGCAAGAACGTCCCATTTCGTCTTGACGCTGGCGAAGCCGACGTCGCCAAAGGGAACACCGTCGAATTCCTGTTTTACGAGAGGGCGGACAAACTGTACGCAGCCAGCCTCGTTCTGGTGGTTGACTCACTGGCACCCGTAGAGGGGACCGACACAACTGCTTCGCAGCCGGAAAGCACGACAGAGCGGCGCTGAGTCTTGTGCGAACCTGCGAGAGCGCTACAGCTCTTGCGGAACCGCAGCAAGGGCATGTGAGCCGCGAACCTTCAAACCGAATCATTGCGTCTAGTCACAGCCCACGCGCGAATCTCCGTCGAGGCCCTCCCCAACGTTTCTCAAGCCGGTGCAGCGTTTCATGCAGCAGCGCGCGTTAGCGTCGCGCTCTTCTCGCATCACCCGACCGTCCTCCGCCGATCTCTGGCCGATTTGCACTGCCTCGGTGACGCTTTTTCCGTGGAACACTCGCTCCGAAACGTGAAACATCGCACGCTTTCGCGGCGGTTTCTGCGCAGTTTTTCGCGTTCGAGAATCGCGACCTTGCGAGTCAGCTTGCGAGTTACAACTTTCTATGCAACCCACTGAAAACACGAAAGCCGCCGAAGTGGCGGCTAGTGAGTCACTTAGATTGGCGGGGCCGACGGGGCTCGAACCCGCGACCTCCGGCGTGACAGGCCGGAGGTCGCGGTGACAGTCAAGGAATCGCTCTACGGATGTGGGATAACTATCTGAAACCGCAGTTAGTGGCGAATATCCACCCCGGCCTTCGCCCAGCTGCACAGCTTGACTGCCGCGCGCTAAGTCGGGAAAGGATGATCGCTGAAAGCATATCAGCGAGAAGCCAACCGCAAGTTGAGTTCTCCCTGTGAAGACCCGTGGTTAGATCACAACGTTGGTAGGCTGGATGTGTGAGACGCAACGATGCTCTTAGCTGACCAGTACTAATCGGTCGTTTGACTTGACCATATTTGTCTTAATTTGATGTGATCGCAGCTACGTGCACACGGCAGTTAAGCTCTTCACCGCCAATGATACTGCGCGGGTGACGGCGTGGGAAAGTAGGACGCCGCGAGATTTATGAAAAGCCGCTGAGCAATCAGCGGCTTTGCGCTTTTGATAGGACGTCACTTCACGCGATTGCGGATCTCCTGAAACTGCACGGCCCGCACCGGCGTGTTGGACAGGGAAGACGTCGTCCAGCCTCCGGTCGCGAACCCCAGAGCGCCCATTCCGGCATCCAGTGCGGTGCGGACGTTGGTGACATCCGTGGCCTTCACCGTGCTCCCGATCGTTCCCCCGCTGAACGACATGGTAGAGAGTCCGGCGAGCGTCCGGACCGCATTGGCCGCGGTGCGCAATTCGCCGAGCTGCGTAACGAGGATCTTCGTCGAGCCGGCAACGAGCGGGTTGGTGGTGAACATTACCGTCGTCGCGAGATCCACATTGCTGCACGCGGAACCGCCTCCGTTGACGAAGGTCTGCACACAATACAAGTAGGCTTTCCCCGCCTGTGCCGTGAAATCCGTGAACGACGTCTGCGAAGGCGTTCCGATCGACGTGTACTGCGTCCCGTCGGATCGCCAGACTTTGTACTGCGAGATGCCGGCGACACCGGTCCACGTCAGGGCGACGCTCGTCGCGGATTGCGCGGTCGCCGCGACGTTTTGTGGCCTCGGATCGAGCCAGGGATAAATTTCGTCATACGTGAGCGAGAACCTGCCGTCGAGCGTCGAGTAGTCGCTGTAATGACACGGGTCGAGGTTCGGGATGCTGCACGTGCCGAAAAGCTGGCCGACCACGTATCCGCCGTCCAGGAACACGGGCGATCCAGAGCTTCCTCCGATGATTGCGCCGAAAAGGCCGGTGGAGTAGATGAAGTGCGACTCCGGCCGGTTCGGGCAGTTGTACATGGGCACGTCTTCGACCGTCGTGGCGCTGTAGCTGAGCGGGGCGCCGTCCGGGTGATGGAGCCGGTAGAGAGCCGTATCGGGCTCGGGCTCGGCCACGCTCCATCCGAGATAGACGCGGCCGTCGTCGCTCGGCACGGTGCCGCTCAGTTGCACGAAGGTGAAGTCGTTGTCCTCGTTCGTCGCGAGCAGCGTCGAGCCGGTCGTCGATGGATAGAACCACGGAAACGTCGTTCCGCCGCAGAACGGAGTGTCGTAGTCAAAGTAGGCGACCAGCGATGAGGCGGCATCCTGCGTCCCGAAGCAGTGATGCGCGGTGAGCAGATAGCCCGGCAAGCCGGCAGGACGATTGTTGAGCAGCCCGCCGCTGCAGATGTAGGAGTCGCCGTTGTCGACAAACTCCAGATAGGCGATGGCCTTGCGAGGGTCGTATCCCCCGCCGAGATTTTCCCAGAAAGAGCTGTCGAGGCAAGTGGGATCGACGTCGCAGTCGGAAAACCCCGACGGCTCGATCTGCCGCTCCTCCGACTCGAATGCGAATTCTTCGATGACGCCTCTCATGGTGAATCGCGCGCCCTCTCCACGCTCGATCGCGGCTGCGGGAACGTGGATCTCGAGGATCACCGTATCCCCCGGGATGGCTGGACACCAGAGCTCCTGGTTCGGCGATTTCATCTCCAGTCCGAATTCGATCGCTTCGCCGCCCGGTGCATACACGAAGAGCCTCGTTTGCGGCGGGAGCTCGACAGCGGAGAGCCCGGCGCGCAACGCGAACGCATCGGCGACGGTTACCTTTCCGGTCCACACCACGATGCCCGACGCGGTGCGGCGCAGAAGCGTGTTGGACTCCGAGGGGGCTGTAGGGGCGGCCGCGAGATCGATCGCGCGCGGTGCGAATTCGCGAAAAAAGCCGCGTTGAAGCCTTCCATCGCGCTTGCGGCCGGACTTCAGTTGCGCGACGCGCGTTGCGTCCACGGTAGTCGCGGAAGCCAGAGTCGCGAGAGGCCGCAGCGTCGCGGTCTCTGCGAGCCTCAGCGGTTGCGCCACGCGTTTCGATGTCCTTTGCGGTGGAGCGGATTCCGGGGCAACGGCCGTCTGAGCGAATCCTCGGACGGCGAGCAGTGCAATGGCGATGGACAGCGACCGGCGGAGATGCAACGAGACCTCCTTGTGCGTACTTCGCTTTGTGAACTGTTAGACCCGCGAGGAATTTATCACGCACGACGGAGATCGGGAAGGATTGTGGAAAGAAGTGCGTGGGAGAGGAGGACGATGAAGTCATAGGCAATTGGAACCTGCCGAAGTCGTTTCATGCCGCCGTCGCGGAACTTGCGCAGTACTCGTCCTAACCCACCAAATAGCTGCCGCTCTGCGGCCCGCCATGGCAGCGGCGCCGCCACGCGAGAACGCTCCTAACCACCATGCGCCCACACCACCGTCACCGTCCCGCTGCTCGCTATGGAGTGTTTCAATGAGTACGGCACCTCTTCGCTTCTTTCCGTGAGGCAACAGAAAAGCGCCGAAGTGGGGGCTGGTGAGTGCTTTAGATTGGCGGGACCGGCGGGCTCGAACCCGACCTCCGGCGTGACAGGCCGGAGGGCTCACGCCGTCCGTGGGCCCGTCGTGGGCCACAACGACGTGAGCGAGTGATCGGGCGTCGATTGCGGTGATCGGTCCGGCCACCTCGATAGCGGCCAGAATCCGGCCGCGCATGTCGAAGGGTCGTAGCTCACATTCGCACTGCGTCCGGTCATCGCTTCCGGAAGTGTCTCTTTGCGCCGGCCTCGCGTTGCTGACGCGGCGTTTCGGCCCCCTCGTCGAACCCGCCACATCCTCCCAAACCATCTTCCCGCTCTGCCGCAGGATCTTGCCGTCGAAGGTGAACCAGGTGGTGCCGGTGGTGGTGTCGACCGTGAGGTCGAGGCGGGAGTCGTGGTTGGTGTCGAGGATGCGGAGCTTTTCGATCGTTTCGCCGGAGGAGCGGAAGCGTTTCGTCCAGTACGGGTCGAGCTTCTTTGCGTGGACCACGCTTACGCTGTCGTCCGTGGCCACGACGATTCTGGGGGCGTGCATGTTCGTTGGGCGGCCGATGGCGACGTGTCGCAGGAGGCCGGGGTGGTCGACTTTGGAACGCTCGTTGCCGCCGCTGTCGAAGACGGTCAGGCGTGAGGAGGAGGCGCCGGGGTCGTTCCAGAGGGCGACGATCTGGTTCGTGCGCTTTTCGTAGAGGTCGCCGGTGGTGAACGTCGCGAGAGTCATCCCTTCCCCGCTTTTCCTCCAGCGCTCTTTTTTGTCGCGGTCGAGGACGACGACCCGGGAGGGGAGGCCGACGACGACTTCGTAGAACGCGTCCGCATCGAGGTCGGCCGCTTCGGCGTGGACGACTGGCTCGCCGAAGTCGCGCCTCCAGAGGGGGCGGGTGTCGTCGCCGTACGCGGTGACGATGGTGCCGTCGACGGCGGCGCGCAGGCGCGACGCGGGCGTGCGCCAGCATTGGGAGAGCGGCATGTTCCGCGTCTCTCCCTCCATACTCACGTATGTGGCGGGATTGACCGACCGGCCCTTATTGTCCTTGATCCAGCGGCGGACCTGGCGGTCGACGAAGCTGTGCAGCGTCGAGACCAGGACCGTCCCGCGCGGCGCCGAGGCTTCGCAGTTCAATCCGTCGAGCACGGCCTTGGTGAAGACACCGTTCTGGTGCACGTCATCGTCGAATGCGTACTGCCCCGGCGCGGCGCCGTAGAAGATCACCTGTCCCTGATAGCGGCCCATGCGGTCGATGTGCGGCGCGGTGGAGTCGACGTCCGGAGTGCCGCCGCGTGAGTCCTGGCCGGTGCGGTCGCGGCAGGCGTCGATGAAGACCAGCGACCGTGGCGCCTTGGCGGCGGTTTCGAACAGCGTCACGGTGCGCAGCGACGTCTCGTTCGAGCCGAACTCGGACGTCGAGCCGAGGATGTAGGCATCGCCGTGCTGCTGAAAGCCGTGCGAGGCGATGGACAGGACCAGGAGGCCCTCATCGCCGGCGAGCGCGGCCTGGTCCTTCAGCAGATTGAGGATGTCGCCGGTGGTGGCCACGTTCACGATCCGCGCGCCGGCTTCCTTCAGCTCTTGCAGCCGCTCCTTCGACTCTTCTTTCTGCGGCTGGCCGGAGATGGCGAGCACCACTCGCCGCGGCGGAATGAGGCCGACACGCTGATCGAGGGAGAAGCGATGGGCGAGATCGACGGCGTCGTCGACCGCATACGGGACAGTCAGCCGTTCATCGTGCGGAAAGTCGCGCACGCCGACGAACAGGCCCACGGATGCTTGCCGCGAGAACTTCGATGCCGGCAGCGTGCCGGCCAGTGGAACCGGCATGACCGACCGAGTCTCCGGCCGTCTCGGCCAGAACATCCCTGCCGTGGCCGAGAGAACGAGCAGGCCTGCCGCAGCGAGTGCTTTCGAGGTGTTCACGATGTGGGGAAACCCGGTTTGGAGGAAAGGGTGGCGTATTTCGCGTCAAAACGCCACCTGGGACACGGAGCCGGGTCTGTCGTCGTTGAGCCCTCAAGGAGACCCGATGAGACCACTTTCACTCGCGACGGTTCTGCTCTTCCTGACCGGCGCTCTGCACGCGCAGACGCTCGGCCCGGTCGACTGGATTTTTCTCGTCGACACGTCGAAGTCGATGCGCGGCCTCGGCGGGACGAAAGACATCTGGACGGATGTGAAGGTCAGTCTCGACTCGTTCGTGCGCGAGGCGGGCGAGCGCGACACGGTGACGATGTACGCGTTCGATGGCGACGTGCGACGGATCGAAGCCACCTCACGCACCGATCTGTACCGCGCCATTCTCACGTTGCCCGCCGAGGGGAAGCGCACGCACCTCGGCGCGGCGATCGCGGAAGGCCTCTCGCGCGCGGAGTCGCTGCGGCGCGGCAGTACCGACGCGGCACGCCGCCAGGTCGTGGTGCTCTTCACCGACGGGAAGGAAGACATTCGAGGGATCGAGAACCCGGTGCCCATCGCCGCGAGCATTGACCGCGTCGGCGGGACCTTCCTGTTCTTCGTCTCGATGGGCGACCACGAGCCACAACTCGATGCGTTCGACGCGGCCACCGAACAGGCGACGGTGCTCAAGGCGCCGACCGCGGAGGCGATCCGCAACCTCGCGCACGCAATCCGCGCGAAGATCCCGCCGCCGCCTCAGCCTCCGCCAACACCAGAGATTCGGAAACCGCCACCGCCGCCGCCGCCTGTCGCGAAATCGTCGCCCTTGATGAAGGCGGCGATCGTTGCGGTGCTGATCGCCTCGATCGCCGTAATCGCCCTGATTACCCTCTACCAGCGACGCAAGCGAAACCGTCTCGAAGGCGAGCTCGAGATCCTCCGTCCTCCCGCCGCGCCGGACGCCGCCTTCGTCGGTCTGCCGGGCCTTCAGGCGAACGAGGTCGCGCTCAGTTCCATCCTGCCGATCGGCGTGCTGGCCGGCAGCGATGCCCGCCTCTTCGTCCGGCGTACGGCCGGCCGCAAGAAAGTCTGGATTGCGGCGCAGAGCGGATCGCTGCGCGTCAACGACGTCGAGACCCCGATGAGCGAGCTGTACGACGCCGACACCATCGACATCGGAGACGCGCGGCTCCGCTTCAACCGCGTCGGCGACGAACGTCCACTCGAATCGAATCAGGAGGGTGACCTGTGAAGAACAACGTCGTGTTTCGTCCGACCGTAGTCGTCGGCCTCGGTGGTACCGGCTACAACACGCTGCTCAAGCTGAAGAAGCGTTTCATCGACGCCTACGGCTCCGTACCGCCGATCATCCGTTTCCTCTCCATCGACACCACCGAAAACGCGGAAGGGGGCGAGAAGACGGCGCCCGGCGAAAAGCTCGATCACAACGAGACCTACGTCTTGCAGGTCGGCAATCCGGCAAACCTCGTCAACGGGACCAACCCGCACATCGACGAATGGTGGCCGCCGGAGATCCCGACGCAGGCCATCATCGCCGGGGCCGGCCAGGTGCGCGCCCGCGGGCGGCTGGCGCTGTTCGCGAAAGCGGCCGAGATCCATGCGCGCATCCGGCGGGCCGTTGACGACGTGCGGAACATCCGCAATCAGAAGCAGATGTATGCCGACGAGTTCCAGGTTTCCGAGCGATCCGGCGTCGAGGTGCAGATCGTCGGCAGCCTCGCCGGCGGCACCGGCAGCGGCACGTTTCTCGACGTGGCGTTCATGGCCCGCGACGTGATCGGGAGCGACGAGCAGTCGAACTTCACCGCGGTGCTGCTCCTCCCCGGCATCTTCACCCGCATGAACGGCGTGGCGCTGGTCAAGCCGAATGCGTACGGCGCGCTCAAGGAGATCGAGCATCTCTCGACGTCGAAGGCGAGCTTCACCATCGACTACGGATTCCGCCGCGTCGACGTGACCCGGCCGCCGTTCGACGTCGTCTATCTCATCGACAGCGTCAACGAACAGGGGCGCGTGGTCACGGAGCAGAACGACCTGCACACGCTGATCGCCGACGGCATGTACGTGCAGATCGGGTCGCAGCTCGGCACCGACGCGGCGAACGCGGTCGACAACATCAAGACGCAGATTGCCACGCACCCGCGGGTAAAAGGGCGCTCGCCGCAGTACTGCAGCTTCGGGGTGGCCTCTCTGACGATGCCGAGCTTCGACGCGCTGCTGTTCGAGGACGCGAAGCGCCTGGTCAACGACGACCTGCTGAACGGCGCGGCGGCCGACTCCGAGGTCGAGGACGAGGTGCAGCGGTTCATCGACGCGAACCGCCTCCGCGAAGACGAGGCGGACCAGGTGGTCGAGTTCCTCAGCCAGCGCGAAGGAGGCGGGCAACTGCGCATCCCGATGCCGCTCACCCAGCTCACCTTCGACGCCAAGGCCCTCGCGGCGATCAAAAACCTGCACACGGTCCATCGCTCCAGGGCGGAGCGGCAGATCGCGCAGACCGTCGGCGCGAACTTCGACACGCTGCGCGATCAGGTGGCGGCGGCGATCAACGCGCTGTGGGAGTCGATGGTCAACCGCAGCAGCGGTTTCACCCGCGCCGAGCGCTTCTTCGAGAAGCTGCAGGCGAAGCTGGAGTGGTACCGCAACATGATGGACGGGGAGGCGAAGGACGAGCGCACGCGCCTCAAGGCCATCAGCTTCAAGCCCGCCGAGGAACAGATCGCCGAGGCCGCCGGCGCGTTTCTGCGGCGCGAGGCGCGAGTCAAGACCGCATGTGAGGTTTACGGCGGTCTGGTCGATCGCGAGACCGAGTTGACCATCCGCGTCGGGCGGCTGGAGAAGGCCGCCGAGCTCTATTCGGTGCTGCACGCGCACACGCAGGCGATCCTCGACGGCTGCTACCGGATCCGGGAGAACCTCAACGCCGCGCGGAAGCAGTTCGAGCAGCAGTATCTCGACGCCGTCAATCCCCGCGGCGCGTCGCGCCTGTTCGAACAGACCGTCGCCTTCGACCCCGGGGCCCAGCGCCCGCGCGTCACCGGCGAGGACTTTGTGAAGTGGTATGCCGATCACCACCGCGCGTCGCTCTCGCAGTGGTCGGGGCTGCGTGCGGCGGAGGTGCATGCCGACATTCAGCAGTTCGTGGAGAAGTGCTACGAGCCGCTGACGTCCCTGACCATGGACGACATTCTCCGCCGCCCGTCGCCGGAGGCGGTGTCGCAGCAGCTCAAGCGTCTCGACAATCTTGCCGTTCCCCTCTGGCGCTACGACCTCGGCCGCATCCCGGTCGTCAACCAGACCCTCATCAACGAGTTCTATCACTACGGCGTGGCCGACGCCGATACGACCGTGCTCAAGGAGTCGCGCTTCGAGACCGGCTTGCCGAAGGGGATGGCCAAACCATCCATGGTCTCGACGCGCGACCCGAAACGCGTGCTCCTCTTCAAGGTCAAGACCGGGTTGCCGCTGTTCGCCCTCGCGGAAATGGAGGACATGGAGCGCTCCTACACCGACCCGAACAAGATCATCCCCACGCAAGTGGACCGCCGCTGGCAGGAGCTCCCGAACCTCATTCCGCGCAGCGGCGACGGGGAGGCGTTGCGCTGGTTCGCGCTGGCGCAGGCGCCCGAGCCGTTCGCGATCATCCGCCGCGAGGGCGCGTGGTACTCGATCAAGTCGAAGAACGGGCGGCGGGTCGACGACAACCTGGTGCGGCTGGCGCAGGGGCGGGTGCCGGCGTACGCGGCCTTCGAGAAGAACCGTCAGCTCGTGCAGGAGGTGGAAGAGGCGGTCGACGCGATCGTGACCCGGGAGGGCGCGGTGCGCTCGGCCCAGATCCTCCGCGAGTACAGCGAGTCGCTGTCGAAGCAGATGGCCAACGCGGTCGAGCCGCAGGTGAAGGATCAGGTGGAGAACGAGATCCTGGCCATCGAGGACTACGTGCGGCGGATGGAGACGCTCTCCTGAGCGCGGCGAAGGACCTATGCTCAAGCCGGTCACCATCCTCGCTCTCGACGGCTGCGTTGCGCCGCTCGCCCATGCGGTACAGCAGCGCGTCACCGCGCATCACGACGTCGACGATCTCGTGCAGGCGCGCGTCGTGGACGGAGCCGATCCGGAGGCGGCCATTCAGTCGATGCACGCGCAGCGGCAGCGTCCCGACACTCCGCTGCGACTGCGCGACGACGTCAGCACGCGCGAGCTCGTCCTGGTGATGCTGGCGGCGGCGGGGGAGGCCCGCCGATCGCTGCTGCAGACCGTGCGGCGCATCCGGACGATCTACGAGACGCGCCGTTTCGCGTCGTTCGTCTCGATCGAGATTCTCTGCCTGCTGCCGGAGGCGGCCGGGACGACGAAGCCGGAGGACTACGCCGCAGCGTACGGGCTGCTCAAGGCCCTCAGCGCCGCGGACGAGAAGCCGTTCGACGAGGTCTGGCTGCTCGATGCCACGAACGGGAAGCGCGTGCACTTCGGGGCCATCGATACGGCCACGTTGCTCGACGTCTACGCCGGCGCGGTCGCGGGAGCGCTCACGCACGAGCCGGAGATGAGCGGCGCGCTGCCGGGCATTCATCCGCGCGGCATGCATCCGACCTTCAGCTCGTTCGGCTATGCGTCGCTGGTCTTTCCGCGCGCGGTCGCATTGCAGCGCGTCGAGGCGCGGTTCAGCGCGGAACTGGTGCTCGAGAAGCTGCTGGGCGGCGGGCCGGCCCTGCACGCACAGCTCGCGGCCAGACAGTTCATCGCCGCTGAGGAGTTTGCGCTGCCGCTGTCGCGCATCGGCGTCGAGGCCGGACAGTCGCTGTTCCGGCGCTTCCAGCCGAAGACGCGCGTGAACGAGCGGACCCGCAGCGCGGAGGAGGTCATCGCCGCGGTTCGCGGTGAGCTCCAGGCGTTCCGCGACTCGACGCACCTCGGCAATCTCGACAGGCTGGCGAAGCAGGGGGAACAGACCGCGCGCGATCACGCCGCGCTGCTCGTCCGGACGATGGACGGAACGCTCGACGGCACCGGCTACGACGCGGCCGGCGGGCTGCTCGAGGCGCTGCTCGACCCGCTGCCGGAGCTGCGTCCCGACGCCGAGCTCGCGCCGCGAAACCTGGTGACGGAGATTCGCACCGCGACCGCGACACTCGACACGCGGCTGCGCTTCACCGCGAATACGGCTTCGAGCGACGCCGCGCGGTCGCGCGTCCGGGAACTGGAAACGCTGATCGCGGATCAGAAGCTCGTCCTCGAGACCCATGCACCGGCCGACGCGGTGAAGCAGATGGAGCCGCTCGAGGGCGAGAAGTCCGCGCTGCTGCAGCGGGTGCCGGAGATGATCTTCGCCGAGGAGCGGGAGAACAGCGCGGCGCGCACGGCGGCGCGGGAGGCGGAGACAGCGCGGCTGGCGGCGGAGACGGAGGCGCGGGAGCAGGAGCTTCGCGAGCTGTTCGTCCAGCTCCCGCGCGCGGAGCAGGCCTTGCGCGAGGCGCTCGAGACGCGGCGAACGTGGCTCTGGCAGCAATTGTTCGTCGCCATCGCCGGAGTTGCGGCGGCGTATGCGATCCGGCTGGTGTCGCGCGTGCCGCTCACGTGGTGGATACCGATCGCGCTCGCATTGTTCGCGATCGTCACCGGCATTCGCTACGTCACGCAGATCGCACCGCTCGTGGCCGGCGCGCGCGAACGGCTGGCGCGCCTGCGGTCGCAGATCGAGAGCGCGGATGAAGCCAAGAACGCCGCTCACAATGCCGAGCTGCAGTTCGAATACGACCTCACCCACCGCCGCACGGCGTTGCGCGTGTTGCGCGGATTACACGATGCGACGAAGGAAATGCTGGATGCACTGCGTGCGCAGCGCGAAACGCTCGGCGCGCTCGCGGCCTCCTTCACGCCGCCGACCATCGCCGGCGAAGGGTTGTCGCTGAGCGTGGTAGACGACGAGGAGGTCGATGCCTGGTACGCGCGCACGCTCGACGACCGGAAGCCGTTCGCGCGGGAGTTTCCGATCCGCCGCTCCGAATCGCGCCGTCTGCCGGTCGACGAGATCCGGCAGCGCGTCACGACGCATGCACGGGCCGCGTTCGCCGGCTTCCGCAAGCTCACCTTGGCCACGGCCGCGTCTTCGCTCGCGGACGAAGTGAAGCTCGCGCAGCGGCTCAAACGGCTGGCCGACGTCAGCGCGCCGCTGATCGAGCTGCGTGAGGACGACCTGCAGGCGCAGCGCTCGATGCAGCGCGATTGCACGCTGTGGCTGGAGACGGATGACGCGGCGTGGACTGCACAGCTCCAACACCGGTTCATGGAGGCGCAGGTGAAGCCGGCGCCGGACGCGCTGTCGGTACACGTGGTTACCCGCGTGCTCCACTACCCCGGCTACATCCTCGGCCAGGTCGATCACTACCGCGCGCAGTACGAGGCGGCAGCGAATCCCGAGCACGCCGAGGTCGCCGATCTGCTCCCGGCCGAACTGGTGGTCGGAGCCGTGGTGCGCGCGGCGTACGAGCAGCTCCTCCTCGCCCGCGCGCTCGGCATCGTCAGCCTGCGCGACGGCCAGCTCGCCCTGAGCGGCGGCATGCTCGGCGCCCTTCTCGGCGACTCGCACCTCGCCGCCGCGCAATTGCTCGCGGCGCCGGAGAGCGCTGCCTACCGGGAGCAGCTCGACGCGGCCCTCGTCCCGCGGCTGGAGACCGGAGGCGACGTGACTGGGGAGTTGCGGTCGCTGTGCCGGTCCACATCGCTCACGCCGCTCGACCGCAACGTGCTCGACGGCCTCTTGAAAAAGTACGCGACTCTGGTTTGAGGAAAGCCATGGGCTTCTATCTGCGCAAAAGTGTTTCGGTCGGGCCGTTCCGTTTCAACTTCTCCGGATCAGGTGTGAACGTGTCCGCCGGCGTGACCGGACTCCGCGTCGGTTCGGGGCCGCGCGGCAACTACGTACACCTCGGCCGCGGCGGGATCTATTACAGGCATACCTTCCCCGCCGATTCGGTTCCGGCGCCGCGCCATGCGCCGCCGATGCTTCCGATCGCGAGAGAGAATCCACCGCTGCAGGAGATCGAGTCCGGCGGCGCCGCGTCGATCGTCGACTCGTCGTCCGAGGAACTGCTCGACGAAATCCGGGCCAAGCGGCGCAAGCTCGGGTTGCGGCCGTTCGCGATCGCCGGTGCGCTGCTCCTGGTGTTTGTCGCGTCGAGCGCGGTCTGGGCGATGGGTGCGGCGGCGCTGCTCGGCGTGGCGCTCATCGTGGCGGCCGGCTATCGCGATCGCATCGCGAAGACCGTGGTGATCCTCTACGACTTCGAGCCGCAGGTGGAGGAGGCGTTCCGCCGCTTCACCGAATGGGCGCAGGCGCTGGCCGGCGCCGGCCGGACCTGGCACGTCGCCGCCTCGGGACGGGTGCACGACCGGAAGTATCACGCCGGCGCGAGCGATCTCGTGCAGCGCCACGTGACAACCGTGCGCACCGCCGAGCCGCCGTTCGTGAAGACGAATGTGCCCGTGCTGAGCATCGGCGCGGGGCGGCAGACGCTCTACTTCCTGCCCGATCGCCTGCTGGTCTACGACGCCTCCGGCATCGGTGCGATCTCGTATCGCACGCTCGAGATCTCCGCCAGTAAACAGCGTTTCATCGAAGACGGCGGCGTCACCGCCGATGCAACCGTGGTCGACCACACGTGGCGATACGTGAACAAGAGCGGCGGCCCGGACCGCCGCTTCCGCGACAACCCACGAGTCCCGATCTGCCTCTACGACGAGCTCTCCTTCCGCACCTCGACAGGGCTCAACGAGGTCATTCAGGTCTCGCACGCGGGCTTGGGGGAGGGATTCGCGGCGGCCGTTCGGTACCTGGGGAGTGTGACTGCGTAAGTCTCTCCAGCACCCCTTGGCAAGCATGAGCTCTGCGAAAACTTCCGGTAGTTCCCAAGACTTCAGTCGTCACTCCTACAACTCCCCGGAAATCGGTGGCCAGTCATTGCAGGTGGAGCCGCCGAAGGCGGCGAAAAATCTGTAGGTGCGCCCGGCATGGGCGTAGAACAGGAGGTGAACTTCGAAAGAAGGTAAGTCCTCTGGGGGCCCTGACGGAGGGAACCCCACACCGAAGTGACAAGGGCATGGAAGGGGACAAGAGTGAAAGCCTCGCGAGGGGATGCCTGATGGAAGTCTAAGGTGCCGTGTTGAACCGAGCGAAAGCGAAGCGCCGTAAGGCGGCCGACCAGGGTGAGCTGACCTACAGCAGCGAAGCCCGATATCCGCCGGATGGTCGGACGTAGTGGCGACGGGAGTGACACGGAAGTTCTGCGTTCTTACCCGGGGAGGTCTCTCGGCCTCTGCGAGCAGAGGAACGCTGTGCGGTAGTCATCGAGGACGAGAAACGAGATGACGAAGGGACGAGAGAAGTCGGATGACCGCGTAGTACCGGAAAGCCGTCGAAAGGTGGCCATAACTGCCGAGAGGCAGGGAGGGAAGGCGGTCACGGCCAGTGAACAGACGCGACAGCTACGAATGAACTTGGGGACAGCCGAGAGCCCGAAAGGGGACGCGCTCGTGACTGAAGCAGGCCAGCCTAGCTCCAGCAGTAGCGCGGTGCCGAAGCCCAGGGGCAAGAAGAGAAGAGTCGCGCCGCCGATGACGATGGAGGAAGTCGCGAACGAGGGAAGGCTGAGAGAAGCGTTTGAGCAAGTGAAGTTCAACGACGGAGCACCCGGACCCGACGGGCAGAGCGTGGAAGAGGTGGCAAGGCACCTCGACGACATTCTGCCAGTGCTGATTGGCGAACTGCTGGAGGAGACCTATCAACCCGGAGCAATCCGGCGAGTGTGGATACCGAAAGCGGGTGGCGGACAGAGGGGCCTAGGCATCCCGGACGTGATCGATCGGATGGTGCAGCAGGCGGTGCATCTGGTGATGCAGCCGCACTACCAGCCGACGTTCCATCCGAGCAGCCATGGCTTTCAGGAAGGGAAGAGCTGTCATACGGCCATCTCGGAAGCAACGAGGCATCTGGAAGAAGGGTACGAGTGGGTGGTGGATATTGATCTGGAGAAGTTCTTTGATCAGGTTCATCACGAACGCTTGCTAGCCCGGCTGGGGCAGAAGGTGAGCGATCACCGGCTGCTACGGCTGATCAGACGGATGCTGAAGGCTAAGGTGGTGATGGCGGATGGAGTGGTGGTCAGCACCGAGGAAGGAACGCCGCAAGGTGGGCCGCTCTCGCCGCTGCTGAGTAACATCGTGCTCGACGAGCTCGATAGAGAGCTCGAAGAGCGCGGACACCGCTTCGTACGCTATGCCGACGACTGCAACATCTATGTGCGTAGTGAGCGGGCCGGGCAGCGGGTGATGGAGAGCATCGAACGGTTCATCAGCAAGCGACTGCGCTTGAAGGTGAATCCGACGAAAAGCGCCGTGGCCCGACCGGAGGAGCGGCACTTTCTGGGTTTTCGACTGCGGCGAGAGCCGCTGGACGGAAGCGTGGAGGTGTTGCTGTCGAAACGATCGAGAGATCGGATTTACGAGAAGGTCCAGCAGATGACGCCGAAGCAATGGGGGCAGAAGTTGTCACGCTGCATCCGTGAGCTGAACGCGTATCTGAACGGGTGGATCGGCTTCTTTCGGATCTGCACGGAGTCGGAAGTGCGAACTTTGCGGGCCATCGACGCCCACATCAGAAGGCGCTTACGGGCCATCCTGCTTCGGCAGTGGAAGCGTAAGCGCACGATCGTGAAACGGCTGATTCGATTGGGAGTAAAGCGGAAGACCGCATGGCGACAGATCTACAAAGGACGTCAATCCTTGTGGGCCTTGAGCCACAACGTAGCGGTGGAACAAGGACTGCGGAATGCGTACTTCGCTGAACGTGGACTGACCTCCGTCTTCGAGCGGTGGACCGCCTGGAACCGAAACATCAGCATCGCCTCCGCGCAACTGACGTTGCCGTGGAGATAGCTGTGGGTGTCCATGACACTGGCGCTGGACTACGGCAGACGTGCCGAACGCCAGCGTCCCGAAGAGCCGGATGTGGACCCACAAGTCCGGTTCTGTGAGAGGGACCGTTCGCGAGGACGGTCCCTACTCGACCCCCGGCCTTTAGGCCGGGTTACACAAGCGCCCCCGGGTGAGCCCGCGTAGCGGGCGACAGAAAAGCACGGCTGCGCGGGGTTCGTGTTCTGTCGCCCGCTACGCGGGCTCGAATCATCTGTCCACGCGTGACCCGGCCTAAAGGCCGGGCCTACAGATCTTTCGCCGCCACCGGCGGCTGGGAGCGCGTTCCTTGCGCACCCTCATCCCTGAGCAGCCGCGTCACTCCCTGACTGCCAGTCTCTCCAGCGCCTCCCGCACCTTCTGAAGCTCCTCACGCATCGCCGCGATCTCGGCATCGGTCTCTTCGTTCTCCGGGGCGAGGAACCATGCCGCGAGGGCGGCGGAGAAGGCGCCGAACAGGCCGACGCCGGCCGTCATGAGGATTGCGGCGATGATGCGCCCCTCGGCGGTGACCGGGAAGTACTCGCCGTAGCCGACGGTCGTGATCGTGGCAAACGCCCACCAGATCGCGTCCTCCGCTTTCTTGATGTTCGCGTCGCCCGAAACCTCGAAGTGAAGGATGGCGGTGCTGCTGGCGACGATCAGGACGAGCGCGACCAGCGACGCGGCGAGCACGGTCGACTGGCGGCGTCTGGCCAGGATCACCGTCGACAGCACGCGCGCGGCACGGATGGAGCGCAACAGCCGCGTGATCCGCGCGACGCGCGCCAGCCGGCCCCAGCGGGCCGACTCGATCATCGGAATCGCGGAGAGGAGATCGAGCCAGCCCCACGTCACCAGGTAACGCATCCGGTCCGGCGCCGTCCACAGCGAGACCAGGAAATCGACGGCGAAGGCGACGCAGATCACGAAGTCGGCGGCGTCGAGGACCAGCTCGATCTCCGGATCGTGCCGGAACGCGTACTGAAAAACGATGCCGGCCAGCGCCAGGACGCACAGCACCAGCATGAACAGGTGATACAGCGGCATCAGACGCGGCGCGCGCTCGGTCATGCGCTTCTCGACCCGGTTACGGCGAAAAAGAGGCGACGCCCTCCCATGAGCCGCGGTACTGCAGCTTCGGGGTGGCATCAATTCACGTGTACCGATTGGCTCAAGACGACGCCAAAGACACATCGCGGGCTGAGGTGAGCACCGGTCGAACCACTCTTCGCTCCAGAAGATAATGCCTTAAAAAATTGACATGTGCCAAACGAATCAGTGGACTCTCAAGGAGAGGGTTTTGGATGTTGTTTTCTTTGGGCTGGAGCTGTCCTTCGCCGTGACTGCGACGGTGAACGAGCCCGAGGAGGTTGGCGTGCCGAAGAGCGCGCCGTTGGCGTTCATCTGCATCCCGTTCGGCAGCCCGGTCGCGGACCATGTGTACGGTGCGGTGCCGCCGGTCGCGGCCAGCGCTTTATTCGCGGCGTACCCTACGCCGGCCGTCGCTGTGGTCGGGTCGAACGCCGTGCTCGTAATGGAGAGCGGCTGCGTTGCGGCGGCGACAGTGAGCGTGAGGTTCTTCGAGGCCGATTTCTTTGGGCTGGAGCTGTCCTTCGCCGTGACTGCGACGGTGAACGAGCCCGAGGAGGTTGGCGTGCCGAAGAGCGCGCCGTTGGCGTTCATCTGCATCCCGTTAG
>Ga0190275_10000385_pt1 | contig 40383 bp, 35 predicted proteins | sample Popmic550T_FD_133745 | JGI IMG/M metagenome (GOLD analysis project Ga0190275, IMG submission 133745) | Populus adjacent soil microbial communities from riparian zone of Yellowstone River, Montana, USA - 550 T | ecosystem: Environmental > Terrestrial > Soil > Riparian zone > Trees stand | place... | reverse complement strand
CCTGCCCCCGCGCCCGCTCCGGCTCCGGCTCCGGCGCCTGCCCCCGCGCCCGCTCCGGCTCCGGCTCCGGCGCCTGCCCCCGCGCCCGCTCCGGCTCCTGCCCCCGCGCCGGCTCCGGCTCCGGCGCCCGCTCCTGCACCGGCTCCGACCCCTGCCCCCGCGCCCGCTCCGGCTCCTGCCCCGGCTCCGGCTCCCGCCCCCATTCCTGCGCCGGCTCCGGCTCCGGCTCCGGCTCCGGCTCCCGCGCCTGGTCCTGTTCCTGAGCCTGCTCCGAGTCCTCCGCCGCCTCCGGCGCCAGCACCCGCTCCCGCTCCGCCGCCAGCTCCCGGTCCAGCGCCCGTGCCTGTTCCGGAACCCTTGCCGCCGCCGCCGCCGCCTCCCCCGGCCCCGGCACCCCCGCCGCCTCCTGCCCCCGCACCCGCGCCCGCGCCCGTTCCGCCGCCGCCGACGCCGCCAACCTGCCGGCTGATCCAGCTGCTGATCATCTGCCTCTGAGGCTCGGCGGGCCCTCGTCCCTAAGGGTTCGTCAACCTCATTCCACTAAGGCTTGCGACTTCCCAGCCGGATCAGAGGGGGGCGAGACGGGCGATGATCGGAGGGGGGAGAATGCTGGCGCCGCTATGCGTCGCCTGGCTCTGCCTTGCCGGAGCCGCTCCGCCGCGCCTCGAGGTCGCCGCTTATGAAGGACCGCTGGTGCTGGCCGGCGGCGATTCCGGCGCGCTTTCGGTCCCCGTCGAGCCGGGGGAGCAATATCCGCCCAGCCCGACGGAGGAAGCCGTCCGCCCCGCCGTCGCCGTGCCTCCCGCCGCGACCCCTCCTGCAAGGCCCCGCGCCGCGGACTTCCGGCTCTCCGTCGACTTGAGCGTGACCGGCGACAGCAACGTCACCAACGGCACGAACCTTCGCTCCGTCCCGATCTATGTCGGCGACGAGCCCCTGCCCGTCCCGGTCGACCCGAACCTTCGCAAGAAAGCGGGTTTCGGAGCCGGCGTCTCGGCCTCGGCCAATATGCGGCTGCCCGTGTCGGCGGGGGCGGCGCTGGCGGTCGATGTCGAAGCCTATGCGCTGGAATATGAAGGCCCGCGTTCCGACGACGCCTCCGCGCTGGTCGCCGCGGGGCTCGAATTCGGCGCCGGCAACGCTCCGACGGGCTCGCTTCAGCTGATCGCCTTCGAGCGCTGGTATGGCGGGGTGAAGGCGCTCGAGGGCGTCGGGCTGCGCGGCAACTGGCGCCGTCCCCTCGGCCCTCGAAGCAATCTTCGACTCGCCGTCGACGCCCGGATCTTCGATTCCGCTTATGGCGATTCTTTCGGCGGCAGCCAGGCCAGCCTCTATGCGACCTACGACAGCGTGCTCGACCCCAGCCTGTCCTTCTCGGGCGGAGTCTATGCCCGCCGGGAATGGCTCGGCGACGATTCCTTCTCGAGCCTCGACGCCGGGGCCTATGGCGGGCTCAGCGCCTTTCTCGATTCGAATTTCTCGGGGGGAGTCACGGCGGGCCTGAGCCGGACGAATTTCGACGAGCCCTTCGTCCTTCTCGGCCCCGATCCCCGGGCGGACTGGCGAATCTATGCGAGCGGCTGGCTGACGACCCGCCGGCCCCTCGCCCTGGGATTGCACCCCTCCCTCACCTACACCTACAGCCGCAATTCGAGCTCGATCCCCTATTTCAGCTCCGACCGCCATCGGCTGCGGCTCGGCATGCAGCGGAAGTTCTGATCGTGCCGGCCGGAGCCTTTCATCCGCTCGCGGAGCGCTGGCGCCTGTTCGCGTTGACGCTGGCGGGTGCGCTGGGCCTGTTCGTCCTCTGGACGGACGCCGGCGACGGCCTCGACCAGGCGCTGGCGAACCAACGCGCCGCCTGGCATGCGCGGCCCGCCAGCGGCCAGGTGCATATCGTCGAGATCGACGCGCGCAGCATCGCCGCGTTCAAGCGCTGGCCCTGGCCGAGGAGCATCCACGCGACGGCCGTCGATCGGCTTCGGGAGAGCAAAGCGGCGCTCATCGCTTTCGACGTCGATTTCTCGAGCCCATCGGAACCGGCGCAGGACGCGGCGCTCGCCCAGGCGCTTCGGCGCGCCGGGGGCAGCGTCATCCTTCCGACCTTCCGCCGCGAGTCGGGTGCCGACGCCGCGCCCTTGCCGCAGCTGGCAAGCCACGCCTTCCTCGCCGCGGCGAACGTCATCCCGGAAGCGCATGGGGAGCTTCGAAGCATGCCCTATGGGGTGGAGGTGGGCGGGGTCCCGCGGCCCTCGCTCGCGAGCATGGTGGCCGAGCGCCCGGGCGGCGCCGGCGAGCTGTTCCCGATCGACCGGGCGATCGATCCAGCTTCCATTCCCCGGCACAGCATGGTCGACCTGGTGGCCGGGCGAATCCCGGCGGAGACCCTGGCCGGCAAGAGGATCCTCATCGGAGCGACCGCCGTCGAGACCGCCGACCGCTATACCCTCCCTCGCCACGGGATCCTTCCGGGCGTCATCGCGCAGGCCCTGGCGGCGGAGACGCTGCTGGAGGGCAATCCGCCCGTGCCGGTCGGCGGCGGCTGGGCGCTGGCCCTCGTTCTGGCCCTGGCGGCGGCCTGCCTGAAGCTTCGCCGCGGTCGTTATATCGCCGCGGGCCTGGCGGCCGCCGGAGCCGCGACCTTGCTCCTTCCCGTGGCCGCGGAGCGGCTTCTTCTGGACGTACCGGTCGCCCCGGCGCTGATCGCCCTCGCGGTCGCGGCCGGCGCCGGCATCGCGGGTCGCGCCGCCTGGCGCCGGCGCGAAACCGGCCTGGCCGACGCCAAGACGGGCCTTCCCAATCTCGCCGCGCTTGAGCGGGACTGTCGCGGCGCGCCCTCCGCCACCGTGGCCGTCGCCCGAATCGAAGGTTTCGCCGACCTGCTCTCCGCCCTCGGGCCCGACGGATCCGCCGACCTCGTCCGAAACGTCGCCGAGCGGCTCGCCTTCGCGGCTTCCGCAGCGCGGGTGTACCGGATCGACGAAGCCGGGCTCGCCTGGATCGAGCCCGAGGAAGCGGCGCTGGACGAACGGTTCGAGGCCATCGACGCCGTCATGCGGGCGCCCTTCGCGGCCGGCCGAAGCGTCGAAGTGCGCACCCACTTCGGAGCGGCGCGCGGCACGGGCCCGGAGGCGAGGCAGCTCTGCGCCGACGCCGGGCTGGCGGCGCTTCATGCGGCGGAGCGGGGCAATCGCTGGCAGCTGTTCACAGCCAGCGACTCCGAACGGGCGAGCTGGCGCGTGTCACTGCTCGCCGAGCTCGACTCGGCTTTGGCGCGCGGCGAGCTGTGGAACGCCTACCAGCCCAAGCTCGACCTCCGGTCCGGGCGGATCTGCTCCGTCGAGGCGCTCGTGCGTTGGGACCATCCCGAGCGCGGCACCCTGGCGCCGGACAGCTTCATCCCGCTGATCGAGCAGCACGGGCGGGCGGCCGACCTCACTTTGCACGTCATGGCGCAGTCCCTCGCCGACGCCGCCACTTGGCGCGACGACGGCCAGCCGCTCGGCGTGGCGGTGAACATCTCGGCCACCCTGCTTCACGACCACGCTTTCCTTCACCGGCTCGAGCAGCTGCTTCAGGCCAGCGGCTTCCCGGCCGACCGGGTCACGCTCGAAGTCACCGAATCCGCCGCCATGGCAGAGCCCGAGGCGGCGGTGGTGGCGCTGGAGGGCTGGCGCAAGCTCGGAGTCGGAGTCTCGATCGACGATTACGGCACCGGCCAGTCGTCGCTCTCCTACCTTCAGAAAATGCCGGCGACCGAGCTCAAGATCGACCGAAGCTTCATTGCCGCCATGGCCGACGGCCCTCGCGACCGGATCCTCGTCCGATCGACCATCGCGATGGCCCACGAGCTCGGCCTCGCCGTCGTCGCCGAGGGGGTCGAAGACTCGCTTTGCCTCGACCTGCTCGTGGAGATGGGCTGCGACCAGGTCCAGGGCTACGGCATCAGCCGGCCGATGACCGCGGATGCGGTGGCGGCGTTCGCCAGGGACTATGCCTGCGTGCCGGCGCCCAAGCGCAAAGCGGGCTAGTCCTTCATCCTCCCCATGCTGCGCACGGGAGGATGTTCAGGCACCCCGCCATTTGAGCAGAAGCAGCGGCTTGGCGAGCAGCAGGCCGGCCAGGAAACCTCCGATATGGGCGGCGATCGCGATCCTGAGGCCGCTCGTCTCGAAGGTGAGACCGATCAGGATCTGAAGGACGATCCAGGCGGCGGCGAGCCACAGAGCGTGGAGCAGGTTGGCGACACCGGGGTGGGCGACCTTCACCTTGTTGCGGCCGAACAGCAAAGCGAAGGTACCGAGTATGGCGGAGATGGCGCCGCTCGCGCCGACCATCGGCACCAGCTCGCCCGGATCCATCGCATATTGCGCCGCGGCGGCGGCATAAGCGCCGATCAGATACAGGATCACGATCCCCTGCCCGCCCACCACCCGCTCTACCGAACGTCCGCAGAAGAGCAGGATGAGCAGGTTGAAGAACAGATGGGCAAAACCCGAATGGACGAGGGTGGCGGTGAGCGGAGTGAGCAGCGCAGGCAGCGGCAGGACGTCGCCAGGCAATCCGCCGACCCGCGCCGGAATGAAGCCGCCGGCGACCGCGGCCGCCTCCTGCCAGCCAAGCGCCCAGGCGATCAGCCAGGCCGCGGCGGTCAGGCCGGCGATCGCGAGGGTGACCGGCGCGGCGCGCAGATCGTCGGGAAGGCGCATCAGCCTGGGTCCGCCATCGCGAGGAGCGAAGCGAGGAAGCCATCCAGCGGGCATCCGAGGCCGCTCTGGATTGCTTCGCTACGCTCGCAATGACGGAGGTGCGGAGCCGCCATGCCTTAGAGGAACTCGACCTTCTCGATCGAATAATAGCGATCCCCGGACGGGGTGGTGACCTCGACCTCCTCGCCGATCGTCCGGCCGATGAGGGCTCGGCCGAGCGGCGAATTGTAGGAGATCCGGCCGATCCGGGCGTCGGCCTCGGTCTGGCCGACGATCTGGTAGACGACCGGCTTGTCGTCCTCGTCCAGCAGGTGGACGGTGGCGGCGAACACGACCTTGTCGCCCGACAGGGTCTTGGGATCGATCACCATCGCCCGGCTCAGGCGGTCGTCGATGTCGGCGATCTGCGCCTCGACCTGGCCCTGGCGCTCCTTGGCGGCGTGATATTCGGCATTCTCCGAAAGATCGCCATGGCCCCGGGCGACCTCGATCGCCTCGATCACCGAGGGACGTTCCACCGTCTTGAGGTGGCGAACCTCCGTCTGGAGCTTCTCATAGCCCTCGGCCAGCATCGGCATCTTGTCGACGGTCGCCATTGCCACTCACCTTTCGTCAAAAACTCTCTTTCGGGCGCCTTCCGGTGGGAAAGGCGCCCTGATTGCGTGTTCAGCTGTTCAGGATCACGCTCGCGAGGCTGAATAATAGTCCTGCAGGGACTTCACTTCAAGGCTGTGCTCCCCGAGCGCCGCGATCGCCCGGACCACGGCGGCACTGGACGCGGCCGTCGTGAAGTAGGGAACCTTCGCCATCAGCGCCGAGGCGCGGATCGACGAGGAATCCTTGTGGCTCTGCCAGCCCTCGGTGGTGTTGAAGATGATGTCGACGGCGCCGTCCTTGATTCGATCGACGATATGGGGCCGCCCCTGGGCCACCTTGTTGACTTGGCTGACCTCGATGCCTTGCTCGCCCAGCCACGAGGCGGTGCCGGCGGTGGCGATGACCCTGAAGCCCAATTCGCAAAGCGCCCTCACCGGCGCCGTGATCGCGCCCTTGTCGCTGTCCTTGACCGAGACGAACAGGGTTCCGGCAAGCGGTAGATCGAGGCCGGCGCCGAGCTGCGATTTGAGGAACGCCTTAGCGAAATCCATATCGATTCCCATGACTTCGCCGGTGGACTTCATTTCCGGAGAGAGGACCGGATCGATCCCCGGGAAGCGCGCGAACGGGAAGACCGCCTCCTTGACGGCGATGTGGTCGACCTTGGTCCGGAGCGGCAGGAATTTCATCAGCGGCTCTCCCGCCATGACCCGGGCCGCGATCTTGGCGATCGGGGTGCCGAGCGTCTTGGCGACGAACGGGACGGTGCGGCTGGCGCGCGGATTGACCTCGATCAGATAGACGGCGCCCTCCTTGACCGCGAACTGGACGTTCATCAGTCCGTGCACCCCGAGCGCCAAAGCGAGCGCCCGGGTCTGGCGCTCGATCTCGGCGACGACGAGCGGATCGAGGCTGTAGGGCGGGAGCGAGCAGGCGCTGTCGCCCGAATGGACCCCCGCTTCCTCGATATGCTGCATGACGCCGGCGATGGCGACGTCCTTACCGTCGCAAATGGCGTCGACGTCGACCTCGATCGCGTCGCGCAGATATTTGTCGATCAGCACCGGGCTGTCGCCCGAGACCTGGACCGCGGTGACGATATAATCCTCGAGCTGGGCCGGACCGTCGACGATCTCCATCGCCCGCCCGCCGAGCACGTAGGACGGCCGGGTCAGCACCGGATAGCCGATCCGCTCGGCGACCGCGATCGCCTCCTCGCGCGAGCGGGCGATGCCGTTCTCGGGCTGCCTCAGGCCGAGCCTGTCGACGAGCGCGGCGAAGCGCTCGCGATCCTCGGCGAGGTCGATGGCGTCGGGTGAGGTGCCCAGGATCGGGATCCCCTCCTTCTCCAGCGCAGCGGCGAGCTTGAGCGGAGTCTGCCCGCCGAACTGGACGATGACCCCGACCAATTCGCCGCGCGATTTCTCGACATGGAGGATCTCGAGCACGTCCTCGGCGGTCAGGGGCTCGAAATAGAGCCGGTCCGACGTGTCGTAATCGGTCGAGACGGTCTCGGGATTGCAGTTGATCATGATCGTCTCGAAGCCCGCCTCGGCAAGGGCGTAGGCGGCATGGCAGCAGCAATAATCGAACTCGATCCCCTGCCCGATCCGGTTGGGCCCACCGCCGAGGATAACGATCTTGCGCCGGTCCGACGGCTGGCTCTCGCATTCGGGCTCGCCGAAGCTCGGCGCCTCGTAGGTCGAATACATATAGGGCGTCTTCGCCTCGAACTCGGCGGCGCAGGTGTCGATCCGCTTGAACACCGGGCGGACCCCGAGCTTCTGGCGAAGCGCCCTCACCTCCTCCTCGGTGGTGGCGCCGATCAGCATCCGGGTGACGTCATGCAGCAGGCCGTGGCTTCGGGCGCGGGTCTTGACCCCCGTGCCGCGGATATTGGCGGACTTGAGCGCGAGCTCGGCCAACCGGCGGTCGGAAAAGCCCATCGCCTTCAGCCGCCGCATTCCGGCGGCGTCGCGCGGCAGGCCCTCGCTGCACAGCAAGGCCTCGGCGTCGACGATCTCCTTGAGCCGTTCGAGGAACCAGGGATCGTATTTGGCGATGGCGTGGATCTCGGCGACGGTAAAGCCCTCGCGGAGGGCCTGGGCGGCGACGAGCAGCCGGTCCGGGGTCGGCCGGGCCAGCGCCGCCTCGATCTCGATCCGCGGCGCTCCGTAGAGCTCGCGAACGCCGTCGAGGCCGATCAGGCCGATCTCGAGGCTTCTCAGCGCCTTCTGAAGGCTTTCGTGAAAGCTCCGGCCGATCGCCATCGCCTCGCCGACCGATTTCATTGCCGTCGACAAGAGCGGATCCGCGCCCTTGAACTTCTCGAAAGCGAAGCGCGGGATCTTGGTCACCACATAGTCGATGGTCGGCTCGAAGCTGGCCGGGGTCACTCCGGTGATGTCGTTCTGGATCTCGTCCAAAGTGTAGCCGACCGCCAGCTTCGCCGCGACCTTGGCGATTGGGAAGCCCGTCGCCTTGGAGGCGAGCGCCGACGAGCGCGATACGCGCGGGTTCATCTCGATGACGACCAGCCGGCCATCCTCGGGATTGACTGCGAACTGTACGTTGGAACCCCCTGTTTCGACACCGATTTCGCGCAGGCAAGCGATGCTTGCGTTGCGCATGATCTGATATTCCTTGTCGGTCAGGGTGAGCGCCGGTGCGACCGTGATCGAATCGCCGGTGTGGATCCCCATCGGATCCACATTCTCGATCGAGCAGACGATGATGGCGTTGTCCGCGGAATCGCGAACCACCTCCATCTCATATTCCTTCCACCCCAGCACCGATTCCTCGATCAGAACCTCGGTGGTCGGCGAGGCGTCCAGGCCTCCCGTCACGATCTCCACGAATTCCTCGCGATTATAGGCGATTCCACCCCCAGTGCCGCCCAGCGTGAAGCTCGGCCGGATGATCGCCGGAAGCCCGACGACGTCGAGGGCCCTCACCGCATCGTCGAGGCTGTGCGCGATTGCGGAACGCGGGCTCTCGAGGCCGATCTTCGACATGGCGTCGCGGAACTTCAAGCGGTCCTCCGCCTTCTCGATCGCCTCGGCGTCGGCGCCGATCATCCGGACCCCGTATTTCTCGAGCGTCCCGTCCTTCCAGAGCGCAAGCGCGGTGTTGAGCGCGGTCTGCCCGCCCATGGTCGGAAGCACCGCGTCCGGCCGCTCCTTCTCGATGATCAGACGGACGAATTCGGGCGTGATCGGCTCGACATAAGTGGCGTCGGCGAGGTCCGGATCGGTCATGATCGTCGCCGGGTTCGAATTGACCAAGACGATCCGATAGCCCTCGGCCCGAAGCGTCTTCGCCGCCTGGGTCCCCGAATAATCGAACTCCGCCGCCTGGCCGATGACGATCGGGCCTGCGCCGATGATGAGGATCGAGGAAATGTCGGTTCGGCGGGGCATGAGGTCAGCGGGCTCCCGAGACTTCGAGGTTCAGGCCGCGCCCGCGCGCCCAGGTCGCGACGCAGGCGATCCGGCCGGCGGCGGGCTGACGATTGCGGACCGCGTAGATTTCGGCAGGGAGGCTCAGGCGCCAGCCCGTGTCGTGCCGGGTCAAAGCGGCGCCGGGCAGTCCGCAATCGGCGCTGACCCGGGGGAATTCCTCTTCGGGCGTCAGCGCGTCGCGATCGCCGAGCGAGGCCCGCGTGTCCGTGACCGCCTCGCCGAAATCGTCCATGGCGCAGGCGGACAGGGACAGGGCGAGCAGGAGGGCGAGCGGGCGTTCAGCGAGCTTGGACATGGGGAGCCTCGGACGGGTTGCGGGTCGGATCCGTGGGGCATGGGATGGAACGGGCGATCTGGCCCGAGCCGATGACGAGGATGGAGGAAATGTCGGTTCGGCGGGGCATTGGTCAGGGTGTGCTCGCGTGACAGGATCGTTCGAAAATAGCGAAGTCGCAGGCAAGGCCCGTCTCCCCTGAAGGGGGCGAGGGGCTTTTTGCGCGATGTCGGCCCCGGGGGCCATCACACGCCCCCCGTGACGAGCCGCCAGCCGCGCTCGCGCGCCCAATTCTCGACGCAGGCAAGGCTGCCGTCGCGCGAGGCCTGGAGGCGCGCATTGTAGCGCTGGCGGAAGACGAGGCGGAGGAGGCGTTTTTCGGTGGCGTCCCTCTCGAGCAATGTGCCCCTGAGACGGCAATTGGCGCTGACCTCGGGGAATTCCGCCTGCAGCCGATTCCAGCCGTTATTCGCGCAGCCGCTCAGGGTGGCGGCAAAGATGAGAAAGGAGGAGATGCCGGTGCGTTTGTGCATTCTCAAGGCCGCTTGCCTTTGCCTTGGGCCCGAACGTCGATGCCCTTGTCCCAATAGGCCTCGCAGATGGGACCATGGTTCCCCATGCTCGTCTCCCGACACCGCTGACGCGAGAAGCCGTGCTGCTCTATCGTTCGGCGGTAGAAAATATCGTAGGCCCTGGCGAAATGCGGCCGCGCCGAGGCGATTTCAGAGCGCAAGATCCGAATCTGCTCGGGACTCAACGGTCGACCGCATTTGAGGCTCAGCAAATCCTCGCCGAATTTTCCCGGCAGTGTGCGGACCAGCCGTCGGTGTCGAGAAAACCGCGAGCAAGACGCGGTGGGCAATTCGGAGGTACTTGTGATGTTTTCACCGGTGTCGCTGAGCTCGTAGGTGGCAAGACCGCTCTGCGCCTTCCATTTCAAAGTCGTGGTCTTGAGGTCCATCATATAGGGAAAGCCGACGTCTTCGAGCCATTCCCTTTCGATGACGAAGGGTCCGTGGGTCTCGGTAACCGGAGCGGCCTGCACAGCCATCAGCAGCGCGATGGCAATCACCGGAGCGACCCCACGAACTTCGCGAACAGATAGACGCTGTCCTGCGGCCCCGGGCTCGCCTCGGGATGATATTGGACGCTGAACGCCGGCCGGTCGGTCAGCTCCAGCCCCGCCAGGCTGCCGTCGAACAGCGAGATGTGGGTCGCCTTCGCATTGGCCGGAAGGCTTGCCGTCTCGACCGCGAAGCCGTGGTTCATGCTTGTGATCTCGACCCGGCCGTCCTCGAGGCGCTTGACCGGATGGTTGGCGCCTCGGTGGCCCTGGTGCATCTTCACCGTCTTCGCGCCGACCGCCAGGCCGAGGAGCTGGTGGCCGAGGCAGATGCCGAAGAGCGGCTTGCCGGTGTCGAGCAGCCGGCGGATCACCGGCACCGTATATTCGCCGGTGGCGGCGGGGTCGCCGGGGCCGTTCGAGAGGAAGATGCCGTCGGGCTTGTGGGCCATCACCTCCTCGAAGGTCGCGGTGGCGGGGAGCACCGTTACCCGGGCTCCGGCGTCGGCGAGGTTGCGGAAGATGTTGCGCTTGGAGCCGTAGTCGATGGCGACGACGTGGGGGAGGGTCTCGTCCCCGGCGCCTTCCGAATAACCGGCGCCCAGCTTCCAGCCGCCGCCGGACCAGCGGAACATCTGCTTGCAGCTGACCTCCTTCGCCAGGTCCATGCCCTCCAGCCCGGGCCAGGCCCGCGCCCGGGCGAGCAAGGCGTCGAGGTCGAACTTTCCGTCCGCGGCATGAGCGATGACCCCATTGGGCGCCCCCTCCCCCCGGATCTTGCGCGTGAGGGCCCTCGTGTCGACGCCCGACAGGCCGATGCGGCCGTTGGCCTTCATCCAGGCGTCGAAGGTCTGGACGGCCCGGAAATTGCCCGACTCGGTCACGTCCTGGCGGACGACGCAGCCCAAAGCCCAGGGATTGTCGGCCTCGACGTCCTCGTAATTGGCGCCCACGTTGCCGATATGGGGGAAGGTGAAGGTGACGATCTGCGAGGCGTAGGAGGGATCGGTCATCACCTCCTGGTAGCCGGTCATCGCGGTGTTGAAGCAGACTTCGCCCACCGCCGAGCCCTCGGCGCCGAAGCCTTTGCCCCAAATGAAGCTGCCGTCGGCCAGCACCAATACGCCCGTCGCTCCATCGGGCGCGGGCGAAGGCTTGGCGTCAGCCATTGGGGCGGGCACTCCTCTAGGAAACGGCGATGTCGCTAAGGGCCGACGGCTAGAGACGGCGGGCGGCAGCGTCAATCTGTTAAAAGGTCGCCGCGGCCGCTATCCTCCCGCCTTTCCCACGCCTGGACCGAAACCTCATGATTCGCGACGATATCAAGGCCGCGCTCCTCACCGCCATGAAGAGCGGCGACAAGGCTCGGACCGCCACGATCCGACTCATCCAATCCTCCGTGAAGAATCGCGACATCGAGCTTCGCGTTTCCACCGCTCAGGCCGACGACGACGTCACGATCGTCGAGGTCTTGCAAAAGATGGTCAAGCAGCGCCGCGAATCGGTGGCGATGTTCGAGCAGGGCGGCCGCCGGGAGCTGGCCGACGCCGAGAAAGCCGAGATCGAGGTCATCGAGGGCTTCCTTCCGCGCCAGATGAGCGAGGACGAGGCCAGGGCCGCGATCGACTCCATCGTCGCCGAAATGGGCGCCGCGTCGGTCAAGGACATGGGCCGGGTGATGGCCGCGATGAAGGAGCGGCACGCCGGTTCGCTCGACATGTCGAAGGCGAGCGCGCTGGTGAAGGCCCGCCTTTCCGCTTAGGCTGGGCCATGTCCCTCAGCCCCCAGTTCCTGGACGAGCTCAGAGCGCGTACGTCGCTTTCGACCGTTATCGGGCGAACGGTGAAGCTTCAGAAAGCGGGCCGCGAGTGGAAGGCCCCCTGCCCCTTCCACAAGGAGAAGACTCCCAGCTTCTACGTCAACGACGAGAAGAGCTTCTATCATTGCTTCGGCTGCGGCGTTCACGGCGACGCCATTCGCTGGCTTACCGATGCGCGCGGCCTTCCCTTCATGGATGCGGTGAAGGAGCTGGCCGACGCCGCCGGGATGGAGGTGCCCGCGGCGGACCCGCGCGCCCAGGAACGGGCGGAAAAGGCGACCGGCCTTTATGACGTCATGACGGCGGCCCAGAATTGGTTCGAAGAGCAGCTCGACGGTCTCGAGGGGGCCGAGGCCCGGGTCTATCTCGAGAGACGCGGGATCGCCGAGGCGACCCGCCGACGCTTCGGCTTCGGCTTTGCCCCGGACACGCGCGGCAAGCTTCGAACGGCGCTGAAGGATTTCGGCAACGATGCGCTGGTCGAGGCGGGGCTGGTCATCGTCCCGGAGGAAGAACGCGAGCCCTACGACCGCTTCCGCGGCCGGCTGATGTTCCCGATCCGCGACCGGCGCGGCCGGGTGATCGCGTTCAGCGGCCGGATCGTCGGCGCGGGCGAGCCCAAATATCTGAACTCGCCCGACACGCCTCTGTTCGACAAGGGCCGCACCCTGTTCAACATCGACAGGGCCGCGGCGGCGAGCCGCGAGGCGAAGCGTGTGATCGTCGTCGAAGGCCAGATGGACGTGATCGCACTGGACCAGGCCGGCGTCGGCGAGGCGGTCGCGCCTCTCGGCACGGCGGTGACGGAGACCCAGCTGGGCCTCCTCTGGCGCCTCTCACCGACTCCGATCTTCTGCTTCGACGGCGACTCGGCCGGGCAAAAAGCGGCGGTTCGCGCGCTCCTGCGGGCATTGCCCCATGTCGGGCCGGGCCGCTCGCTCGGCTTCGCCACCCTTCCCGCCGGTTTGGATCCCGACGATCTCGTCCGGACCGAGGGCCGCGAGGGAATCGAGGCCTTGCTGGCGACTGCGGAATCGCTGGTCGATCGGCTCTGGCAACACGAGCTTGGCGCCGAGCCCCTGGCGACGCCCGAGCAGCGCGCCGGCCTGAGGCACCGCCTGAGCGACCATATCGGCGCGATCCAGGATCCGCATGTGCGCGAGCAATATCGACACGAGCTGCTCGGCCGCTTCAACGCCCTGACCGCGCCGCCGCCGCGGCCGCCTTGGAAGCCGAGACCTTCGGGCGCAGGCTTCCAGCCGGGCGGCCGTTTCGTTCCCCAGCGTCCCGTTTCGGACCAGGCAAAGGCTCTGGCAAGCGCCGGAATGAGCCCGGAGACCGCCCGCTCCGTGCTTCACGGCCTGCTCCGCTTTCCCGAGCTGATCGCCGCCCATTCGGAGCCGATCGCGGCCCTCATTATTCCCGACCGGGCAGCGGCCCGGCTGCGCGACGCCTTGCTCGAAGGCGCGATGGCGCACGGCGAGCTTGATCAGGAGCAGGTTCATACCATATTGGCCGAGGCTGGCGTCGCCCCTCTCGCGGAGAGGCTGCGCCTGGAACGCGGACTGGCCTTCTCCTTCAACCGCCGTGATGCCGACCCGGAACGTGCTTCTCGCGATCTCGTTCTGGTCATCGACACATTAGCGGCCCAACCGGGACTATATGCCGCGCTCGACGCGGCGACCGCTCGGCTCAAGGAGGAAGGCGACGAAGCCGCTTTCCAGGAGCAGCAGAGGCTTAGAGCGGCGAGGGACGAGGCGGAGAGGCAGCTCGCGGCGCTGATCGAGGGCGGCGCGGGCGGATGAAACATAAGGCGTTTAAATGGCGAAGACGAACACTCAGGCCGAGACGGACGATAAGCAGGACAACGGCGACGCGCCGCTGATCGACCTCAACGAGGCCTCGCTCAAGAAGCTTGTCGCCCGCGCCAAGAAGCGCGGCTACATCACCTATGACGAGCTCAACGAGGCCCTGCCGCAGGACCAAATGTCCTCCGAGCAGATCGAGGACGTGATGAGCGCCTTGAACGAAATGGGGGTTAATGTCGTCGAGGCGGAGGAATCCGACGACGACGAGGAGAAAGCGGAGGAGCCGGAGGTCGACGCCGCCGCCAGCGAGGACGACGGCTCGGACGGCGAGCGCTTCATCATCGAGAAGAAGAAGGAGACGGTCGACCGCACCGACGATCCCGTCCGGATGTATCTTCGCGAGATGGGCGCGGTCGAATTGCTCTCCCGCGAGGGCGAGATCGCGATCGCCAAGAGGATCGAGGCCGGCCGCGACACGATGATCTGGGGCCTTTGCGAAAGCCCGATCACCTTCAACGCCATCATCCACTGGTCGAACGCCCTGAACGCGGGCGAGATGCAGCTTCGCGAGATCCTCGATCTCGACGCCATGCTCTCCAAGGGCCCGACCCCCGAGCAGGTGGCGAGCGCCGAGGACGGCGGCGAGGACGAGATCAGCGAGAAGACCGCCGGACCGTCCTTCAAGGAGGAAGAGGAGGTCGAATCCGCCCCGGCCGAGGAAGAGGACGAGGAGGACAGCCTCGTCGAGCGCCGCGCCCGTCCCCAGTTCGAGGAGGAGGACGAGGACAACACCCTCTCCCTCGCCCAGATGGAGGAGACGCTGAAGCCGCAGGCGCTCGAGCGCTTCGCCAAGATCACCGACCTCTACAAGAAATTCTCCAAGGTCCAGCATAACCGGATGGAGGCGATGAGCGGCGGCCTCGAATTCCCGAAGAACGAGGAAAAGAAATACGCGGCTCTGTCCGAGCAGCTCACCGCCGAGGTCGAAAGCGTCCAGTTCCACGGCGCCAAGATCGAATATCTCGTCGACCAGCTCTACAGCTACAACCGCCGGCTGACCGCCCTGGCCGGCCAGATGCTTCGCCTCGCCGAGCGCCACAAGGTGCCGCGCAAGGCCTTCCTCGAATCCTACATGGGCCACGAGCTCGACGAAGGCTGGGCCGAGCGGGTCTGCGGGCTCGACAAGAAATGGACCGCTTTCTGCCAGGCGGAATCGGGCGCGATCGAGCGCATCCGCGCCGAGATCGCCGAGATCGCCCAGGCGACCGGAATGAGCCTCGCGGAATTCCGCCGGATCGTGAACCAGGTCCAGAAAGGCGAGCGCGAGGCTCGGATCGCCAAGAAGGAAATGGTCGAGGCCAACCTTCGGCTCGTCATCTCGATCGCGAAAAAATATACGAACCGCGGCCTGCAATTCCTTGATCTCATTCAGGAAGGCAATATCGGCCTGATGAAAGCGGTCGACAAATTCGAATATCGCCGCGGCTACAAATTCTCGACCTACGCGACCTGGTGGATCCGCCAGGCGATCACCCGGAGCATCGCCGACCAGGCGCGGACGATCCGCATCCCGGTCCACATGATCGAGACGATCAACAAGCTCGTCCGGACCAGCCGCCAGATTCTCCACGAGATCGGCCGCGAGCCGACCCCGGAAGAGCTTGCCGAGCGCCTCTCCATGCCGCTCGAGAAGGTCCGCAAGGTGATGAAGATCGCCAAGGAGCCGATCTCCCTCGAGACCCCGATCGGCGACGAGGAGGACAGCCACCTCGGCGACTTCATCGAGGACAAGAACGCGGTGATCCCGGTCGACGCCGCGATCCAGGCGAATTTGAAGGAGACGGTGACCCGGGTGCTGGCCTCGCTGACCCCGCGCGAGGAGCGGGTGCTGAGGATGCGCTTCGGGATCGGGATGAACACCGATCACACGCTCGAGGAGGTGGGGCAGCAGTTCTCGGTGACGAGGGAGCGGATTCGGCAGATCGAGGCGAAGGCGCTGCGGAAGCTGAAGCATCCGAGCCGGTCGAGGAAGATGCGGTCGTTCCTGGATCAATAATGAATTCCTGATGCGCCTTTTGCTTTTGATTTTGCTCGCGATCATCCCCGCGTCGGCGATGGCGCAGAGGGTTGCGACGCCGCCGACAGGATATCCGGTTGCGCTGCTGTCGAAATCGGAGCCGCGCTATACGATCGTCCTGTCGCCAGACGACACGGACTGTCCTGCAACGCAGTCGAACTGGATATACCTTGTCCGAACGGACGGCACCGGCCTGAACAAGTCGCACGTCGCGCATCTCTGCCGAGGGGTGGTCACCCACTACAGCGGAACCGACCTCGCGATATTGCTCGACGGCCTCGCGTCGGGCACTTTGAAGCTCGAGGGGCGTACCGCTACGCTCCCGCCGCTGAGGATAGCGAGCCGCTACTATCCGGCGAATTACGAGGATCAGAAGACGCTCCTCGCGCATCTCGCTCGGCAATCGAGGGCCGGTACTCCGGTAGCGGCCGGCGCGGTGATCCCCAGTAGCCAAAATGGCTTTGCTCCGCCGACGTCCACGCAGATCACGGAGGTTTCCGACGCTTATAATATACGGCATTTCGGTTTCGTCCGCGGTGACGCGCCGGGGAGGCTGATCAACCGGACGCTACTCGGCGATCTTTGGACGATTCGTCGCTTCGTCCAAACACCGACCTGCACCCGGCTGGCGGTGCGGCAATATCGCTGCACCTATGAAGTGAAATCGGTGACGATGCTTTCGCAGGACGGTTCGCTTGCCGCCTTTGCGGGCGGCTTGGTGCTCAGGATGCAGAAGCCGTCGCAGGAGTGGGTGAAGCATAGCTATGTGTTCACCTTCGACCAAGGCTGGAAATCCGAAGAATTGGAGCGGGCGGTCGCTCGAGCGGCGGCGGCGTTCGCCGCGCTGCAGCGTTCACAGGCGGTGTCGGCGTCAAATAGCCCGACGATAGGCGAGAGGTTTCATAACGGCGTCCGAGAGGCGACTGAAAACTTCATGGAATATCCATGGAAATGGTGAGCTGACCTTTGGGCCGGAGGCAGACTGGTGGCAGCTCACTAGATCGCTATCCCGTCCCGGCGAAGGCCGGGATCCGGCCGTTCGGTCGGCGCTGCTGGGCCCCGACCTTCGCCCGGGGGCGTCAAGTGACAGTAAACAGTGACAGTGTACATCTATCCCGTGTGCCAGAGGGGTAAGCGGAAGGCGTAAATGTATACTTTCACTGTTTATCTCGAGATGGGTAACATGGGTGAGTTCCTTAAGGGCGCCCCAATTTGAATTCGCTGCACTCCGGCCCTAATCAGGCCTCCTAGGTGTGGTCACCGGCCTATCAAACGCATTGTGGGATACCAAAGGCCCCGACTCGCGTTATTGAAGTTCAAGCCGCGGAACTGCTCGGGCCGTCAAGCAGATTGCACCTCCGCAGCGAAGGAGATGCGATGAAGATTGCCGTTAGTTTCGACCGGGACAGTGCGAGCGAATTTTATCAGGCGCTCATTCGTGAGCTACAAACTCAAGAAACGGCTGTTTACGGCAATAACCTCACTCATTTTTTCCCGAACGGACCGAAGGACTTTGTAGATCACACTAGACTTGATGATGCCATTCGGCACCCGGATTTGATAATAGTCCTCTTGTCGCGCGAATATCTAAAGAGCCACTGGCTAAGATCGGAAATCGACGGCTTCCTACGCTTGGAAAGCGCGCGCCAGGAAGATGGACTCGTCGTGATAGTCCCCACTGGATCCATAGAGGATTCCGAAATTCCTCCCTTTTATCAGCATTCGATAGTCGCATCGCTGCGTCTCGAACGCGGGGATCAGAAAGAGCTGGACGCAATCGCGGCATATGTTTCCGAGGTCCGGGAGGCGCGAAAGCGTGTTCGCTCTAACAAGGTTTTCATCATCCACGGACACGATCGCGCGGCCAAGACAGAACTCGAGCTCTTCCTGAACGAAATCGGTCTAGAGCCGGTTGTTCTCCACCGGCAGGCCGACCAGGGTCTCACAATCATTGAGAAATTCGAGAAGCATAGTTGCGTAGATTATGCCGTAGCACTCCTCACGCCTGACGACAGGGTTGCGCCTTCTGATGACTCGGGAAACCAAGGGGCAGCGGAATACAGGGCACGGCAGAATGTGATTTTCGAGCTCGGGTTTTTCCTAGGAAAGCTCGGACGAAAGAGAGTTTGCTGCATCTATCGAAGAGGCGTGACTCCGCCGAGCGATATAGCCGGTCTCATATACAAAGAGTATCGCGAACACGTGGAAGACGTGAAGTGGGAACTCCTCAAGGAGCTTCGCAGCGCCGGATACAAGGTGTAGTCTGCGCTATCCGCCTCTAACGCACTCTCCAACAGCCCTCTGATCGCCCCGACGGCTTCGGCTCCGGGAGGCGTTCGATCCAGGCGTCGAGCTTCGCATCCAGCTCGGCGGGGACGCGGAGGCCGGTGAGAGGCGTGATGCGGGGGCGGCCCGGCAGTCTTTCGGATCTTTTCGGCTATGGACCTGCCTCTTCTTAGCGGCTTTGCGGCTTTGCGTGAGACCATTTCTTCCAGTGTTCGGATCTGCACATCCGTTCGAAATATTGTCTCACGCAAAGCCGCAAAGCCGCAAAGAGGCCGAACGGATCGGGAAATCATTGAGTGACCCCAAGTGCCCGAGATAAATGTACTGTCACTGTTTATGCCCGGGTGTTTTGGTTATCCGCTGATGGCCCCCTCCCCCGGGCTTTCCATGAATTCCTCCAATTTGGAGCAGTTTGCTCGGCAACTATCAGCCGCGATCTCCATTTAAATCATGTGTTTACATCGAAAGGAGTTCGGCCGCCGTTCAGGTTGCGGCCTTAGAGTGAGCACAGATCGTGGTTTTCTATCGGAGAAGTTATGAAGTCGCGTATGAGTAAAATTGTTTTGGCCTGTTCCCTGGTGACCGTCCTCGGCGCAGCGTCGGTCATGGCCCAGGAGCCGGGCGCGGTGGAGGGGCCTGTGGCGCCTGCCGCGGCGGTCGATAGATTCCTTTCCGACAAAGCTTCGGAGCAGGCGCGGGCCAGTGCCGCGTTCGGGAGCCGGGGCAAGTCCGCCGATAATGCGGAGATTCGCAACATGCTGCGCGCCGCGTCGATCGAAAAGGCAAAGCCCTTCGATTTGGATGCCGGCCGCTCGGAGGCTTTGACCCAAAGCCTGGCCATCGATGCGGCCGATTATTTGACCAGCCTCGGTTACAAGTCCGTCGATATCCGGACCCTCGCCAAGGCGGGCTTCGATCCGCTCGGCGCCGCCGCCCGGCTGATCCGGGGCACGTCCTCGCAGATGGACCGGATCGCGCTTGCCCCTTACGTGGTGGCGGGCGAGGTCGTCGATGTGCGGGTCGAGGACCTGGGCGACGGATTCGGATCCACCGTCGTTTTCCGGCCGCAGCAGGTTCTCGCCTCTCCGCAGGGCAGCACGCTTCGCGGCGATATCCTGATCCGGCAGGAATCCGGGGTCATGACCGGCCGGGGCCGGACCTTCCTCACCTCCGATTTCAAGGCGGCCGAGCCCGGCAGGCACCTCTTGCTGCTGTCCGACCAGCGCTACGAGCAGGTGGCCGCACAGAAAGGCAAGCGTGGACGGGGAAATGGCGCAGGCTCCACCTTCATGGTGCGCGCGGCGTTCGATCAGCTTCCCTTGAGCCCCGACGGAGCAGGGTTCCTCAATCCCCTGGACGATGGCACGACCACGGTCGCATCCCTGCGCAGCAAGCTCGACAGCATCCGGAAATAACCCACTGCCGCGAAGACGGCTCTCGGAGAAATATCATGAAGAAACTCTATCGCGTCGCCGCGGCGACGGTCGCTGCCGCTTGCCTTCCGGCCGCTGCTCACGCCCAGATCGGGGTCCTCGGCGTCTGGGAAGGCACCGCTCCCAGCCGGACCATCGTGGTCAACAACAATTTTCCCCAAGCCTGCCTGCCGTCGCTGAGCCGAGCCGTTAGCCGGTTCAATGCCGTCGGATCGAAACTGACGATCAACTATACCAACCCGAGCTGGACTTCGTATACGATCGCGGGCGCCCCGAACACGTATACGAACACCATAGTCGAAGCCACGACGATGTCGGCCCCTGGTCGCGTTGCCGAAGTGTCTCAAGGACCGAAGACTATTGCTCCGACCATGCGGAGCGATGGCGTCCCCTATCTCGCGTTCGCCGACCTGAAGGTGAACCGGGACGTCATCTTCTATGCATCGGGATATTCAGGCGGACAATTCCATTGCCCCGCGACCGGCGGAACCCCAGTACGCAGCGGTTCCTACGACATGGAATATACGTTCACCCATGAAGTCACGCATGTGGTCGGCGTCGATCACAACCCCAATCCCGGAACCCTGATGTACAGGGAAATCACGGGCAACGCACAAACACCTGCTTATGCTTCGGATGAATCCGGTCTGATCATCAGGCTGTACGGCAGAAGGTAGGCAGTCGCCTCGACCGTAATATGGGGGTACGTACTTTTCACGGAGAGTACGTGCCCCATTCCCCTGGACAGGCGAGCAAAGTCAAAAGCTCCTGATCTGCGGCGCCGCCCGCTCCTTCTGAAGCATCAGCTCCGTCAGCCCCCAGACCCTGCCCGCTTCGAACAGCATCGCCACCGTCGGTTTTGCCTGGATGGCGGGGACCAGCTTTATTTTGAGGGTGGGGTCGGAGATCCTCAGGACGGACTGGACCATCAGGCCGCCCTGGTTGCTCTCGGCGACGGCCAGGAGCGGGGCGTTGGGGTGGAGGGCGGTCCAGAGCGCCGCCGCGTTGGCGACGACGCGGGACCAGGCTTCGGGGCTTTGCTCGGCGACCGAAGAGTTAGCGAGGATCTGGGCTTTTCCGTCCTCGTCCTTCGCGCAGGCGACGATTCCGCAGGTACCGGCGCCGGTGGGCGGGTCGACGGCGATGACGAGGCGGGTGACGCTTATCCTCCCCGTGGCGGAGCCATGGGGAGGGGAACCGCCAATATTGGCGGTGGAGGGGTAGCCGGCTCCGAGTCCGAGGGTCTCGCGGGAGCCCTCCACGTCCGTGCCTTCTACCCCTCCACCAGGTTTCACCTGGTCCCCCTCCCCATCTGGCGATGGGGAGGACAAGAGGCGGCACCGCTCGAGCAATTCCTCGGTCCAAAGGGCGCCGGGATTGTCGGTGAGGATTTTGCCGTTCAGCTCTTGGCGCTCGAGGCGGGTGCCGGCGTAGTGTTGGCGCATTCCGTCGATCCAGACCGGGCTGTTGTGGGGATTGCGTCGCTCGGGCCGCCGATGACCAGGGTGCCGGGCTCGGCCATGATCCGGCGAAGCACCGGGCCCGGGCGCGGGGTGGTTGTGACGAGGGCCCGGGGGCGTGCGCCAAGGCGAAGGCCGCCCCGGTCGGCCTCCGCCAGATCGGATACCGTATTTCCCCCGCTCGAAAGTCGTTAAACCCTTAAATGCCTTAGTTCATTGCGGTCACGACGGGCTTTGGCCCAGGCGTGGGGCTCAGGTATGAACAGCATGAAGGCCGGGTCCGGATTAGTTATACGTATAGAATTATACACCATCGTTCTGGCGACATTTGCTACCGGAATGTATGCCATCAACAGTGATGCTTTCGAGCGACTGGCCAATTTTGTCGAAACGCACGACAATTGGGAGCTCGATGAGTTTATCGTTGCGTATCTCGTGGCAAGCGTGGGTTGCTTCGTGCTCCTGTTTCGACGCGCCAAGCAGCTGCGTCTCGAAATAGCCCGCCGCGAGGAATCGGAAGACCGGGCGGTGAAGCTCGCGCGACACGACCCGCTGACCGGCCTGGCGAACCGGCGCGTGCTTGAGGAAGACCTCGCGGCGTCCCTGATCCGAGTGAAGGCCGCCTCTTCCGAATGCGCGGTGTTCCTCATCGATCTCGACCACTTCAAGTCCATCAACGATACCCACGGCCACGTCGTCGGCGATTCCGTGCTGGTGGAATTGTCGGACAGGCTGAGCGAGATACTCCACGGCAGGGGAACCGTGGCCCGAATGGGCGGCGACGAGTTCGCGTGCATCGTCCCCTATTCGACGGGCGACGACCTGCCCACCCGGCTCGCCGCGCAGATCGTCCGCCGGATGAGCGAGCCGGTGCAGATCGGAACCCTCAGCCTCGAGCCCGGAGCGTCCGTCGGAATCGCCCGAGCGCCCCATGACGGCGAGACGGCAAGCGAATTGCTGCATGGCGCGGACCTCGCGATGTACGAGGGCAAACGCGAGAAACGAGGCTCGTACCGCTTCTTCCACGCCGAGATGGATCAAAAGCTCCGCGAGCGGACGACGCTTGAGAAAGAATTGCGCTGCGCCCTCGCCGACGGCGAGATCGTCCCCCACTTCCAGCAGGTGATGGATCTGGCCACCGGCAAGATTATCGGGTTCGAAGCGCTCGCGAGATGGCGCCATCCGACGCGTGGAATGATCCCGCCCGACACGTTCATCCCGCTCGCCGAAGACATCGGGATCATCGACCAGGTGACATTCTCGATGCTCCATTCGGCCTGCTCGGCCGCTCGGGACTGGCCGGACTCGACCTGGCTCGCGGTGAACGTTTCACCGGTTCAGCTGGACGATCCCTGGCTCGCGGCCCGGCTGCTCGCCATCCTGTCCGAAGCCGGCTTTCCAGCCGGCCGTCTCGTCGTCGAAGTGACGGAAAATGCCGTCATCGAAGACATCATGAAGGCCCAGGATATCTTTACGTCCCTCCAAAATGCCGGGGTGCGCATCGCGCTGGACGATTTCGGCAAGGGCTATTCGAGCCTGTACCATCTGCGTGAGCTGAAGTTCGATCATCTCAAGATCGATCGGTCGTTCATCCACTCGATGGACTGCTCCGAAAGCGCCAAGATCGTCAGTGCGGTGGCCGGCCTCGGCAAATCCATGGGCATGCCGGTCACGGCCGAGGGCGTCGAGACGCTCGCCGAGGCCGAGGCGCTTCGGGAGCTCGGGTGCGAGCATGCCCAGGGATATTTGTTCGGCAAGGCGCTCAGCCGCGAGGACACGCTCGCGCTCCTCCGAGGCGACGAGGACGGCGCGCCGCTCCGGAGAACGGCTTGATGCGGTCCTTCGTCGCCGCCCCGCTCGCTCTGCTCGCCGGCCTGATTGCGACCTCCGCCTCGGCGGCCCCGGAGCAACTGGATCAGCTCGAGCCGGGCAAGGGCACCTGGCAGGCGGAATATCATTCGACCTTCGATCGCGGCGATGAGTCCGAACGCTCGCTGGAGGCCATGTTCGGGCTCGGCCGGCGGGTGGCCGTGGGGATCGAGCTGGAGGCCGAGCGATCCGACGGCCGGATGGCGGTGGAAGCGGTCGCCGGGAAGCTGCTGTACCGCCTCACGCCGGACGGTTCGAAGGTCGGCGCCGGACTTCAGCTGCAGCTCGCCGTCGATGGACAGGCGGTCATGACCGAGGCCGAGCTGCGCTTCATCGTCGAAACGCGGAAACGGGGTTGGTGGGGACAGGCCAATCTCATGCTCCGGCGGTCTGCGGAGAGCGGCAATGCGGAGCTGAACGGCGCCTATGCCTGGTCGGTGCAGCGATCGATCGCAGGCGTCGGCTGGCTGGGCATCGAAGGGTCGGGCCAACGGCCCTTATCGTGCGGTTCGACGGGGTGCGGCGAGAGCGGCCATTCCGCCGGGCCGAGCCTCACGACCGAGCTCGAGCTTGGCCGAACGCGCGAGGCGGAAATCGGCTTTGCGCTCCTCCATCGCCTTTCGGGAAGAGGACCGCGCACGAACCCCAGGTTCTTCGTTCAGATTTCGTTTTAGCGACCGCCGGGTTGCGCCCGGCACAGTTCCTCCCACGCAAAGCCGCAAAGGCGCAAGGCGGCCGTGCGGGCCGGGAATTCAGTCCCCGTCCCCCTGTGCCCGCGCGCTCTTGTGGAACAAGGCGGCCGCGCTCAACCAAAGCGCCGCGAAAATTCCGCTCAGCACAAGCACGCCCAGCGCGCCCTTGGGATCGTCCCGAACGGTCGAGGGCGCGGTGGCGATCACCAGCGCCAGCAGGGCCTGCATGCCCGCGACGGCCAGCATGGCGCGCGCCATGGCCTTGGCCTGGAAGCGCGCGGTGAAGGCGCAGGCCCCCGCCGCGACGACCACGAGGTAGAAGCCCAGATTGACCGGATTGTCCTCGTTGCCGACGATCCCCACCGCCAGGTTCATCCAGACCTGGAGAGCGCCGGCGCCGAGCGCGACCGCCGCCCCGATGCGATAGGCGATACGCCCCGATATGCCGGACATGTTCGAGCCTCCCTCTTGCAACGAAGCCGCTCTAGCGGCCCGCGTGGCAAAACCGATGGGCGCGCCGTGAGGCTCCGATGAAGATATTGTGCAGACGGCGGCCGGCAACCGGCGGAGCCCCGTCGGGCGAACCATGACTATATACATTCATCCGTGCTGCGAGTCGGTTCACCCGAAGCACCAAAGCACCAAAGAGGCTGAGCGCGACGGAGCGGGCCGTGGTTACCGCCGTCAACGGGTCCGCCTCGGCCCCTTTGGTCCTTTGGTGCTTTGGGTGAAACGGCTCAAGACGTTGCGACGGCCAGGCGGTGGGCGTCGTGGCGAAGGATTCCGAGGCAGCCTTCGCAGCCGGGGGTAAATAGTGACAGTATATATTTAAGGCACTTGGGGAGCGCCGTGCCTCCAGGTTAATTGTATACTGTCACTGTTTACCTCGGCCCGATGGCGGGGTCGGTTCACCCGAAGCACCAAAGGACCAAAGAGGCTGAGCGCGACGGAGCGGGCTGTGGTTACCGCCGGCAACGGGTCCGCCTCGGCCCCTTTGGTGCTTTGGGGCTTCGGGTGAAACGGCTCAAGACGTTGCGACGGCCAGGCGGTGGGCGTCGTGGCGAAGGATTCTGAGGCAGCCTTCGCAGCCGGGGGTAAAGAGTGACAGTATAGGTTTAAGGCGCTTGGGAGCGCCGTGCCTCAGGTTAATTGTATACTGTCACTGTTTACGCCTGTGCCTCCAGGTTAATTGTATACTGTCACTGTTTACCTCGTTCCGATGGCGAGGTCGGTTCACCCGAAGCACCAAAGGACCCAAGAGGCTGAGCGTGACGGCGCGGGCCGTGGTTACCGCCGGCAACGGGTCCGCCTCGGCCCCTTTGGTGCTTTGGTGCTTCGGGTGAAACATCTCAGGACGTTGCGACGGCCAGGCGAGGGGCGTCGTGGCGGAGGATTTCGAGGCAGCCTTCGCAGCCGGGGGGTAAATAGTGACAGTATAGGTTTAAGCCGCTTGGGAGCGCCGTGCCTCCAGGTTAATTGTATACTGTCACTGTTTACCTCGGCCCGATGGCGGGGTCGGTTCACCCGAAGCGCCAAAGGACCAAAGAGGCTGAGCGCGACGAAGCGGGCCGTGGTTACCGCCGGCAACGGGTCCTCCTCGGCCCCTTTGGTGCTTCGGTGCTTCGGGTGAAACGGCTCAGGACATTGTGACGGCCAGGCGGTGGGCGTCGTGGCGGAGGATTCCGAGGCAGCCTTCGCAGCCGGAGGAGGGTAAATAGTGACAGTATAGGTTTAAGGCGCTTGGGAGCGCCGTGCCTCCAGGTTAATTGTATACTGTCACTGTTTACCCCGTCGGGGGAAGGCATTTCCATCGCGGTGACAGTCGTGTGACCATGACCGGGGCGATGACTTACCACACCAATTCCCAAAGCGGATCGGCGATCCGTGACGGGCCGAACGAGGAGCCGTCCAGCCTCTCCTCGATGAGATGACCGTTCTTCCGGTCGAAGCAGGCCTGGTAGTTTCCGCCGCCGTCCGACCGGTGGGTCGCAAGGATGACGCAGAGCCGGTCGGAGCCGTGCCACAGGCGGGGGCGGGTCGTTCTCCGGACGTCTTCGCGGGTCGTGTTCGTTCCGGCCGCCGCGACGTCGAGCGTTCGTTCTACCCAGGGCCGATCCTCGGCCGGGAGGCGCCAGGCGGCGGCGTGGCTGAAGCACAAAGCGAATATTCCGAACGCGGCAAGAAGCAGGGCGCAGGCGAGCAGGATTCCGGTGGTGCGTCTCACTCCAGGCATGGCGACCGTCGCCTAACACAAAATCGGAGTGGGATCCCGGTTCCGCGCCGGATCGGACTTTGCCAATCCGGCTCGGTGATCGCGCCGTTGCTCCTTGCCGCCGGATGGCTCGCAGCCGCAGCCGGAGACTGCGAGAGGCTTGCGCAGGGACATCTCATGGTGATGGGCTACTGCCACTATACCGGTGGGCCTTACATTGCGGTGTCGCAGATTCGCCGAGGCCGTTAGCCCTCCACCCTCCCCCCCTCGAATAAGCGTGGCGGGCCGGCGGCGGGAGAGATAGTCTTTGGCTCCGTGCCGTCTTCAGCGGAAAGGAAGCGATCGCCCGTGCACCGCTCGAGCCTCGTCCTGGCATGGGCCCTGGCCGCGTGCGCCCTCGCCGGCGGCGAAGGCCGGGCTCAGGCGCCCGGGATCGGCAAGCCGAGGCCCGCTCCGCCCGCGACCTCGGCCCTGCCCGCGCTCCCGCCCGCAATCATCGACGAGACGCTCGCGATCGGCGGCGACGATGTCGAGGCCCGCAAGGTCGAGACCCGGCTGAGCGTCGAGGTGCGGGTGAACGGCCGGGGCCCCTACCAGTTCGTCGTCGACAGCGGCGCCGACACTTCCGTGATCGGGCTTCGCATCGCCCGCGACCTTGCGCTCCCGCTCGGAACTCCGGCGACCCTGCTCAACATGACCGACCGCAATATCGTCGACCGGGTGAGGGTCGATTCGCTGAGCCTGGGTCCGAGCGTCATCCGTGACCTGCAGCTTCCAGCGCTTCGCGAGGCCGATCTGGGCGGTGCCGGGATGATCGGAATCGACGCGCTCGCCCGCCAACGCCTGATGCTGGATTTCGAGAAGCGCCTGATCCGGATCGAGGACGCGTCGAGGCCCGCCAAATCCCTCCCCGGCGACATCGTCGTCACGGCGCGGCTTCAGCGGGGGCAGCTGATCCTGACCGAGGTGAAGGCCGGCGGCCTGACGCTCGACGCCGTGATCGACACCGGATCCCAGATCACGATCGGCAATTCCGCCCTTCGCGACAAGATCGTCCGCCGAAGGCTCGGCACGCTCAAGACGGTCACCGCGACCGGGGTCACCGGAACGACCGTCGAGCTCCAGATCGCCCAGATCGGCGAGCTTCGGCTCGGCTCGGTCGTCCTTCGCAACGTGCCGATGGCCTTCGCCGACGTGCCGCCCTTCGAGGCGTTCGGCCTTGCCGACAAGCCGGCTTTGCTCCTCGGAACCGACCTCCTGGAGACGTTCCGCCGGGTCTCGCTCGATTTCCGGGCGCGCAAGGTGCGCTTCCAGCTTCGGCGCTGCCGGCAGGGCATCGCCATCAGCACGTCCCCGTCCGCATCCCTGACCCGTCTGTCGACGAGCGGCCAGGCCTGCGCGCGATGAAGACGACGAAGGCCGGGTCCCCTGCCCTCAGCGCGGCTTCACGTCCTTCGGATCGACCGTCGGGGTTCCCATCGGCGGGCCGGCGCCCGGGGCGGAGATGAAGAGCTCGACGGTGGGCCGGTCGCGATAGCCGCCGACTCCGGACAGGGTGCGGGCGCCGTCCACCTTGCGGACGTTCAACGTGTAGTCGGTGGCGGCGTCGGCCGCCTTCTGGGCGTCGTCGGGGCCGCTCGAGCGGCCGCCATAAGCGATCAGATAGCCCTGGGCCTCGGGAGCAGCGGCGAGCGCGGCCAGCCAGCGGTCGAGGACCGGCCTGGCCGGGGCGAGGTCGTTCGTCACATATTCGGCGAACTTCCTGGACGGCCTCGCGACGCTCATCGTGCAGCTGTTCGAGGCCGAGCAGCTACGCGAATAGCCGCCGACGTCGACGGTGGCGGTGATCGTGCTTCCGGCCAGGCCGGCGGTGGCGACGCCGATCGCCGGGGTGCCCTGGCCGGATTCGATCGAGCCCGCCGATACGGTCCAGTTGAAGGTCGGGGACACCGCGGAATCGCCGCCCGATACCTCGGCGCCGTAGCTGGCGGCGGCCCCTTCGGAGCCGCTGTCGGGGCAGGACACCGTAACAGCGGGGCAGATATCCGCGCTCTTCGCCGGGGCCGCCGAAGCGACCGGAGCGCCCGGCCCGCCCTGCGCGAGCCATATCGAAGCCACCGCGGCCGCGACGGCGGCCGGCCCCAAGCGTCTCAGGTTCATCCTCTTCCCCCCTATCGAAGCGGGAATTGGCATCCTTTGAACGGCCCCGCAAGCCGGGCCCGCGGCGATTCCGTTGAAAGGGGGCGCATAAAGCTGGCATCAACGCCGCGATGCGCAATCCCGCCCGCAAAGCCCTCTACTGCCTTCTCGCCCTCGTCGCCGCCGCGGCGATGATCCGCCTGGGGTTCGGGCGCGAGCAGAGCATCGGCGAGCACTGGACCGCGATCGTGCCCATCTGCATCGGACTCGGAATCGCGCCCTTCGCGTTCGTTTTCCTGATCCAGGCGCTGTTCGCCATCCGCGGCCGGGCCAAGCTGCTTCGCGGCGAGGGCGTGATCGCCCGGTGGCAAGTCTTCCCCGGCGAATGGGAGCAGTTCCGCGGCCTCGACTCGCGCCGCTCCGACGGGCGTCCCGGGCTGGGCAACGATTTGTGGATCCGCAGGCAGGGGGCCGTCGAGCCGGTCGAGGTGATCGTCGGCAGGAAGTCCGCGCTGGTCGACGGCAGCTACCATAGCCTCAACCCGCGCGGCCTCCCCGAGCTTCGCGGCGTGGCCTGGCTCGAGGGGCCGCCGACCTGCCTCGAATTCTCGCTCCTCTATCCCAGGAGCCGCTATGGCGGGCCGGTTCCGACGACCCTTCGAATTCCGGTGCCCCCGGGCGCTCGTCCGGACGCGCGGCGGGTCGTCGCCCATTTCGAACCCCTTACCCGCCGGCACCCGCCCCTCGCCCTGCGCGACCCGCCCAGGACCTATTGGATCTGCGTCGTTCTCGTCTTCGCCGGCGCGGCGGCGGGGGGGATCGGTTATGCCCTTGCCGGCGGCTCCCAGGAGGGCTCGGCCAGCCTGGTGCCGCTGTCGCTGGTGATCGGCGGAGTCATCTGCGCCGTCTTCGCTTCGATCCTCGCCCTCGCCACCTGGCTTCTCACGCGCCGGACATGAAGATCCGGGCGCCGGCTCCCGGGACCCGTCCCGAGCGTTACCATTACGAATCGGGTGGACTGGGACCGGCACTACGCCCACGGGCGAGTTGTCGTTCGAACGGAATCCAGTCAGTTAGGGCAATGATTCGCGAAGGAGAAACAGGGTGATTCACGGAAGGCAAAAGGCGGCCGTGGGGCGCCGAATGAAGCAGACGATGCTCGCTGCGGCGGCCCTCCCCTTGGTGATGGCGGGCTGGAGCGCTCCCGCCGCCGCCCAGGACGAAAGCACGGAAACCACTCGGACCAAGGAGCCGCGGCGGATCCGGGTCGGGCTCGGCGCTCAATTCGTGCCCAGCTATCCCGGCGCCGACGATCACAGCCTTCGTCCCCTCGTCGACGTTTCGCTCACCCGAGGCGCCAAGCCCTTCGGCTTTGAAGCGCCGGACGAAAGCTTCGGCCCCTCGCTGATCGACGCGGGCGGGTTCGAATTCGGCCCGGCCCTGAACTTCGAAAGCAGCCGCAAGCCAAAGGACGTCGGCGTCGATCTCGACAAGGTCGACTTCACCGTCGAGGCGGGCGCCTTCGCCCAATATGCGTTCGGCCCCAAGTTCCGGATCCGGGTCGAAGGCCGCAAGGGCCTGGGCGGGCATGACGGCTGGACCGGCCAGGCCGGCGCCGATTTCGTCGCCCGCGACGGCGACGAATGGCTGTTCTCGGTAGGTCCCAGGGTCACTTGGTCGGACGGCCGCTACCAGCGCGCCTATTTCGGAGTGACCGCGCCCGAATCCGTGCGCACCGGCCTCCCCGTCTACCGCCCGGGCAGCGGAATCCAGGCGGTCGGCGCCACCGCCGGCTTCCTCACCCAGCTTTCCAGGCGCTTCGGCATCTACAGCTACGCCAAATACGACCGGCTGGTCGGCGATGCCGCGGATTCGCCGGTGGTACGCGGCTTCGGATCGCGGGACCAGTTTTCGGGAGGGCTGGCGCTGACCTATACTTTCGGCCCGGGCAGCTAGAGCGGCGGATCGCCTTAGCCGCTCGCCAAATCGGGACCTTCCCGAGGGTTCTGGTCGCGGTGAAGAGCGGCAGCGGCGCTGCCGAAAGCGCGCGCGCCGTTATCGGCGGGGCGCGAAATTCACCGGCTCCGCACGGCCGCTGCTGAACGCAGCGGAGCGCGCTTCGCCGCGCCTGGAGCCTCGGGCTCGAAGGTTGGATCGTGATTCGGGTTTGAAACCCGACGCTCTACGATCCGGCCGGGGCCCTGCGGTACGAGCGCGTCAGCCGGATCCGGCGTTCCCCCGGGAAACCGAGGCTCGACCACGATTGACCTCTTCGACAGCATAATGGATGAAAGATCATCCGAAAACGGATTAAAGATGGGGGCCGGAGGCTGTGCTCGCACGCTCCGGCCCCCGCCCCCGCCGGAGGAAGCCAAATCAGCCGGCGGGGGCACCTTGGCCGATCGCACGCCCTAACAAATCCCGGAGCCGTCCAGAAGCGCGAAGAGCGGCCGGTTGGTCCGGAATGGCTGCAACTCGCCGGCGGCCGCAAGGGCCCCCGCCAACTTGGCGGTTTTTACCAACATTTGGCGGGCATTCGGCGGACGGATCGGCCGCGTGGCAGCCCACTGTCGCCCAACCCCCTGTAAACGCGGGCCTTGGCCAGTTTGGCACGGTCCATGCTGAAGGGACCTGCATCTACCAAGGAGCCCGTGATGCAGACCGTCCAGCCTTCCGTTTTCGCCCGCGACCACACGCTCTTCGGCATCTGCGAAGCGCTCGGCGAGGATTTGGGGTTCAGCCCCGTCCTCCTCAGGATCGCGCTTTCCGTCGGCCTGTTCTTCTCTCCCGTGGGGGCGATCGCGGTTTATGGCGGGCTCGGCCTGCTCGTGGCCTTTACCCGCCTGGTGGCTCCAAACCCGCGCCAGGCCGCCGGGGCCGAGGCCGAAACGGCCCCGGTCGCCGCCGACCCGGCCGAGGCCGAGCCGGAACTGGCCCTCGCCGCCTGATTCACAGCCGCCGCATCGGATTTCGGCTTGGGATACCCTGGTGGGGACACTCCGGTGACAGTCACGTGACTGTCACTCCCCGTCATTTGCGCTGAAATGAAAGGCCTGGAAAATAAAACAGCCTTTCCGCCGACCTAACGCCACGTAAACCTCGTTTTTACGGCATTGATATAGGGGAGGTCTCTAGGGCGGTTCGGGAACCGCTTCGGGAGGGCCAAATGGCTTCAGCATCGGTAGAGACTGCCGGCGGCCCACGAACGGGCGCGCTGCTGCTGGAGCGCATGGCCGAGCATGGCAGCGCCGCCCATCCCTATGCCGCCGGCGCCCGGCTGCTCAAGACTCCGACCGCCGGCCGCGACCTCGCCGACCTCATCCATTATCTGTGCGTCCTTCACGGCCGCTATCCCGGATTGATCGATCATGCCGCGGCGCGGGTGGTCGAACCCGAGGCCCGGACCTGGCTGGCCAACGCCAGCTATGCCTTCGCCGGCGAGCGCGCCTATCTCGCCCGACTGGCCGTCGCCGCCGGACCGGTGCCGAGCACCCCGGGCGCGAGCGGCAGCGATTCGGCCGTGCTCGGCCAGCGCCATGCGATGGAGACCCTGGCCTTGTCCGAACGCCGCGGCTGCGCCGTCGGAGCGGCGATGGCCCTGGTGCTCGACTGGGCGGCGATCCGCAATTGCCTCAACGCCGCGGCTTCGCGCTTCGGGGTCGACTCGCCCGCCTATCCCGCCGCCGAGCCGGACTCGATCGTCCGACTCGCCGACGATCATGCGGCCGAGCCCCCCGTCCAGCGCGCGCTATTGTTCGGCGCCCAGCAGATCCTGATCCAGCATCACGGGCTCTGGGACCTGCTCGAGGCGCGGCAACAGGCGCGGGCCGCCGCCTGAGCCGCCGGCGCGGGCCGGGGAAATGCCGCTCGCTACGAACCGCGGTCCTGCGGCGGCACGAGTCGAAGCACGGCGCAGAATTCGATCGCGCCGAAGGCCGTGTCGAAAACCTGCTCGGCCTCGAAATTTATTTTCCCGAGGCGGCGAAGATCCTCGATGATTTCGCGAAAGCCGAGCGGCGTGAACCGCCAGGCATGGACGTCGATATATTCCCCTTCGCACGTCCGATCGACCTCGTCGAAGACCCGGCGGACCTCTTCGTCGCCGACCGGCACCCGGGGCTTCGCGCCATGAAGGCCGACCCAGTGCCTGAGGCTGTCGTTGTGGGCCAGCATCGAATTCAGAACGATCGAGGCGGGGCTGTGAGTCGTCCTTCGCTCGCGATGGGCCTGAATGATGTCGGCGACGGTGGTTTCCGGCGAAAAGTGATCGAAGCAATAGCGCTTGTCGGGAACGATCAGCCAGTAGCGCCCACCCCCCTCAAGCCGAGCTTCGGCTTTCCTCAGATGGCCGATCAGATCCGGCTGGTGCTCGATATTGTGCGAGCTGAAGATAGCGTCGAATTTCGCCTCGACCACGTCGAGGTCCCCGGTCGGCGACACGAAATCGATCGGCGGGCAACCGTCCGGGTTGCGCTGATGCTCCACCGCCCGCCGCCGAAGGCTCTCCTGGTCGAGGACGTCGAAATAGGCCACGCCCTCGCCCTTGAGCAACGGCTCGTCGAACGGCCCGATCTCCAGGATCCGAGGCGCGCCTCCCATTCGGGCAAGGAATTGAGCCCGAGTGACCGGCTTGAGCAGGCCCCGCGCGCGCGGCCGCAGCGGCTGAACGAGCGCGCCAACCCGCCTCACGACGGCGCGTACGAACCACTTCAACATCTCGAGCCTGCGAGCTTTTTCCTGCCGGCCGATCCAGCGAGGGCCGCAAGCCGATAGTTTGCCCACGAGGATCGCACAACCGGAATCGCAGCGGCCGTGGCTTCGGCCATGCCGAAGGATAGCGGAGGGTCAGGAGTCGCCGGGATTGAGCAGATCCTCCTTGCGGCCCATCTGCGCGTGGATTGGCCGCCGCGCGCCGCCCTTCTCGACGACGGCGATGGAATCGTGGAAATGGACGGCGGCGACGTCGGCGCCGCCGGCCGCCGGCGGATGGGGGTGATACCAGTGATGGATGTCGTCGACGCTGCGCTTGAGCAGTTCGATCGCCGAGCCCTGCCGACCGTAGCCGCCGCCGTAGTTCGGCCAATAAGCGGTGTGGAGATCCTCGATCGCATAGAGCCCGCGTTCGTTGAGAAGGGGGAAAAGCGTTTCGAAGCTTGTTTGCTGATGCCGGGCGACGTGCGAGCCGTCGTCGAGGACGACGTCGATCCCACCCATCTCCTTCACGACCCGCCTGAGGAAGTCCGGATCGTCCTGGGACCCGATCCTGACCTGGTTGGGGCCGTCGACATACCCGGCGCAATCGGGGTTCACGTCGATTCCATAGATGGTCGCGCGCGGGCCGAAATAGCTCCGCCACATCGCCAGCGAGCCGCCCTTGGAAACGCCGATCTCAAGCATCTTGAAATCCGAGCCGCGGAATCTTGAAAAATACTGCTCGTATATCTCGAAGTAGTGCAACCACTTATGAATAACGCGGCCCTGGTTCTGGAAGAACAGTCGCGCAAGGTCGCTATCGTAACCACCCTCCAAGGTCTTGGCGTCGGCGTTCGAAATCCAGTATTCGGCGAGATTATCCGACTCGGTCGCTCGTCCGAGCAACCTCCCGACCTTGTTTGCCAACCTTATACGAAAACTCGATAAATCCATTCGGGGGTTCCTCCGACGGGGGCTTTTAGCCACGGCTGCGGGCGATGCAAGTCCAGGGCGGGCGGCCGCCCCTTGCCCACCCGTCGCAAAGCGCTTTAGGAGCCTCACGGCGGATCACTCGAATCCGGTGTGGAAGGACAAAGGCCATGCGGTTCGACGGTACCAGCCATTACGTCGCCACGGACGACCTCAAGGTCGCCGTCAACGCCGCCGTGACCCTGAGGCGCCCGCTCCTCGTCAAGGGCGAGCCCGGCACCGGCAAGACCGTCCTGGCGCACGAGATCGCCAATGCGCTCGGAGCGCCGCTGATCGAATGGCATGTGAAGTCGACGACCAAGGCGCATCAGGGGCTTTACGAATATGACGCGGTGGCGCGGCTCCGCGACGGCCAGCTCGGGGATCCCCGGGTTCACGAAATCTCCAACTACATCCGCCGCGGCAAATTGTGGGAGGCCTTCACCAGCCCGAGGCTCCCGGTGCTCCTGATCGACGAGATCGACAAGGCCGACATCGAATTCCCCAACGATCTCCTCCAGGAGCTCGATCGAATGGAGTTCCACGTCTACGAGACCAAGGAGACGGTGAAAGCGGCGGAGCGGCCGATCGTCGTCATCACCTCGAACAACGAGAAGGAGCTGCCCGACGCCTTTCTCAGGCGCTGCTTCTTCCATTATATCAAATTCCCCGATCGCGAGACGATGCAGGCGATCATCGACGTCCATTTTCCGGGAATCCAGAAGATGCTGGTCTCCAAGGCGATGGACATGTTCTATCAGGTTCGCGAGGTGCCCGGGCTGAAGAAGAAGCCGTCGACCAGCGAGCTGATCGACTGGCTGAAATTGCTCCTCCACGAGGACATGCCGCTCGAAGTGCTTCAGTCCCGCGACCCCTCCAAGGCGATCCCGCCGCTGCACGGCGCGCTGCTCAAGAACGAGCAGGACGTGATGCTGTTCGAACGGCTGGCATTCATGTCGAGGCGGCCGACCTGATCGATGGCGAACTTGCCCAGCATCGGTCGCCTGGTCGACATCGATCTGCGCGAGGTTTGGGCGTCGGAGCCTTATGCGTTCACGCCCTGGCTGGCATCGGAGGAAAATCTTCAATTTCTTGCAGAAAGTCTCGATCTACCGGGCCTCGAACTCATTCGAACCGAGCATCCCGTCGATTCCTTCGCGGCCGACATCGTTTGCCGGATCGTCGGCACGGATCACCATGTGCTGATCGAAAATCAGCTTGAGAAAACTGATCACCTGCATTTGGGCCAGCTGCTTACTTACGCGCCGAGATTCGATGCGAAGGTGATCATTTGGGTAGCTCGCACCTTCACTGATGCGCATCGCGCCGCCCTGGATTGGCTCAACCGGGTCACTGGCGAGAGCTACGCTTTTTTCGGGGTCGAGGTACGCGCCGTTCGGATCGGCGAGAGCCTCCCGGCACCGCTGTTCGACGTGGTTGCCAAGCCCAACGATTGGGAAAAGCTGGCGGCTGATCGAACGGCGAGCGATCCTGCGGCGACCGGGATGCAGGCGGAGGCCATCGCTTATTGGGAAGCGATGGACAAGATGCTGGCCGACGGCGGAGCGCTGCAACGGCGGGTCAGGCAACCGGTAAAGGGCCAGAACCTTTGGATACCCATGACGTCCGACGGCGCGGTCTACATCGTCCTCTGGCGCGCGCTTGGGCAAAAGCAATGTGTCGGCGCCTATCTCGCAATCTATGGGAATAACCGAGAATATTATTGGGATGCTCTAAAGGCGGCCCGCCAGACGCTGGATCTCGAGTTCGGCGAACCTTTGGAATGGTCGACGAATAAGACCGGAACTGTCCACAAGATCATCGCGCGGGCTTTTCCATCACCCCCGGCGAGCGAACATTGGGACGCGCAGCAACGGTGGCTGCTCCAAAAGGTGAATCGGTTCGCCGAGGTGTTCCAGCCGACGATCTCCGCGAGCCGGCGAACGATCAGGGCCGGGCTGGAACAGGCGCCCCAGGTGTAGCTGTCATACGCCGAGTCAGAGAGCCGGCGGCCGGGGAGCTAGGGCGCCGGGCGCCAGGCGCTCCAGGTCACCAGCAGCAGCGGCGCGAGGGCGAAAGCGTCGACGGCGGCGATCCTCCTCAGCGGCCCTTCGGGCATGCCGGCGCGGGCATAGAGAAAGAGAAAGCCGAGGACGGCGGTCGCGACGACGATCGTGCACAGCCGCCTCACCGACGGGTCGAACGCGGCCCAGGTCGCGGCGACCACGATCGCCAGGAACGTTGCTCCCCTGTGGGCCATCAGAACGCCGGTCGCGCCCTCCGGATCGGCGCCATAGAGCGTCTGGACGAGATCCGGCCGAAACAGCACGGCGGCGGGCGAAAGATGCACAAGCGCAAGGAACAGCCATGCGACCTTCGTTGCTATTTCCATGCGCACCTCGCGAATTGTCGGTCGAAACCGATATTTCGATAGAGACTAAGAGACAATTGCCGGACAGCCGGGACAATGTCATCTTCTCCTTTAAAACGACGGGGCGACATCCTGAACTGGATGACTTTAACGGCGACCCTGCTGCTTGCGATGGGAGCAAGCGCATCCGCCGCGCCCTCGGCGGCTCCGACAGCCGCTCCAGAGGCAGCGGCCCCGATCGATTCGTCCTGGATCGACAAAGCACCGGAGCCGCCCGTCGCAAAGCGAGCGGGAATCTCGATTCCGCGTTCGGCCGGGATCCTCAAGCTGACAAAAGTTCAGGCTTACGACACGGCAGGCCTCGACAATGTCGCCCAATATGCGAGCGCCGACGAGGCGATCAGCGGCACCGTGTTCATCTATTATCCAAGTCTGGCGGACACCGGTCTAACCTTCCTTGCCACCGACGAGACGATTCGCAGGCGCCTCGGCGCCTCCACTCACATCGCCGAGGATAAACTGGTCGCCGTCGGCGGCGTGGCCGAGGCGGGACGGCGGGTGATCTACGCCGGCGCGTCGGAGGGAACCCGGTCCACCGCGGCGACCATCGTCCGTGCCGGCGGCTGGATCATCAAGATCAGGGTCTCCGGGCCGGCGAGCCGAGCCGCCGAAATCGCCGCGGCTCTGGACGGGCTGAGCGCCGGGATGACCTTCGGCCGCAACAATCCGGTCAAGGCGCATGTCATTCGGACGGAGGATTGCGCGGGCAAGACCGAGCCCGATGCGCCCATTCTGAAACCCGCGGGAGGCGAGGTCGCGGCGCTGCTGGCTTTAGCCGTCGGCGAGACTCGAGACGAAAAGGGGCGCGCCCTGGAGGACGTTCTCGGCCGGGTGCCCGACCGCCTGTGCCTCGTTCGATCGGGCGGCGAAGGACCTGTCGAACTGACCTATAAAGTGCCGGGCAAAACCCCAGGAATCTATGCGCCGAGACTTTTTCACCTCGTCGGCGACGCCGGCTTCATCGTCGAAGCCACGGCGTCGGCCAAAACTCCGCGGAATGTCATGCTGCTGCGTCACCGCATCGGCGGCCTGGACGCTTATGGGCTGCTCAGAGGATCCCCGAGCCTCGCTCAGGTTGAAAACGTCGTGGACCAGGACGAAAATATGCCCTTGCTAGCCAGGGCAATGGCCGAGCCGGAAGGCGGAAGCAGGGTCGAGCTCGGCTGCACTCATCTGAAGGAAGGCTGCAAGCCGTAGCGGCGAATTTCGTGGACCGCCGACCTGAATTTTCCGTCCCACCTGCGAAAATCCGGGTTTGGGCGAGAGGCGCCGAGATTTCTCGACCCGAGGTCCCGGCGTTCGCCGGGATGACGTGCGCTTTCGTCAGAGCCGCATCGTCTCGTCGCGATAGGCGAGCTCGAAATTGCCCCAGCGGCGGCCGTTTATGGTGAGCGGGACGAAGACGTTCTTGACCGGCAAATAGCGGCCCTGGCCGAGGTCCATCGAGTAAGTGGCCAGCATCGCTTCCTTGTCGCTCTCGATCGCCCGGCGGGTGACGTCGTCGAGGAAGTTGCGGCGGTTTCGGCAATGCTCGGCGTTCCAGGCCGGGTCGGCGCTCTGCGGGCGCGAGCGTTCGGAGATATGGGTGGGCAGATAGCCGTTATTGTCGGTGATCGCGGAGGCGATCAGCCGCGGCTCGCGCGCCATCAACTTGTCGAGGATCGGCCGGACGCGCCGGTCGGCGAGGTCGCAGAAACCGGTCACGTACTGAACGGGGTTGGTCCCCGGCATGGCGGTGTAGCGCGTATCGAAGACGTCGTCCTCGCTCACCTCGCCGGCCACGATCGCGGCTTCGACGACGTCCCTGATCTCGCGCATCCCGGCCTGGGCGAATTCGATGAAGGGCGTGTCGTCGATCCGCACGCCCGAGCTCGCCAGCCGGTCGAGCATCTCGTTGGAAAGGGTCTCGAGCTTGGTCAGCCGGCCGTGGACCTGGAGCAATTGCCCGCCATTGTCGCGGGCGTCGGCGGCGAAGCTCGAGAGGCCCGATTTGACCGAATCGACGCTCTGCTGGATGTGGCTGGTCGACTGGGCGATGCCGTCGGTCTGGCGATCGACCAACGCGACGATGTCGGCGACCTGGCGGACGGTGTCGGTGATGGTGGCGAAGCCGGCTCGAGCGACCCGGCTTCGGCCCACGCCATTCTCGATCTCGGAGGTCACCGCCTCGGCTTCGCGCGTGAGCGAAGCGATGGTGCCGGTGATCTCGCTGGTCGCAATTCTCGTTTCCTGGGCGAGCTTCTTCACTTCCGCGGCGACGACCGCGAAGCTTCGCCCCGCCTCCCCCGCGCGGGCCGCCTCGATCGTGGCATTGAGGGCGAGCATGTTGGTCCGGTAGGCGATCCGCTCGATGCTGGACGAGACGTTCTGCACCCGGCTCATCGCTTCGGCGAAGCCGCTCATCCGCTCGCCCAATTGGACGACGAGGTCGGTGAGGCCGCTGAATATCCCGATCGTGTCCTCGATCGCGGCCCGGCCTTCCGACAATCGCTCGCGCGCCTGCTCGGCGAGGATCCGCGCCTCGTCCGTGGATTCCGCCACCCGCGCCTGGTCGAGCAACAGCCGGCTGGTCACGTCCTCGAGCGAATCGAGGGTTCGAAGGTTGGACGATATCCGTTCGGAAACGCCCGAGACATAGCCCGAGACGTCGCTGCACTCGATCGCCAGCGCCCCGCAATTTCGGGCGACGATGTTGATCGCATCGCCGTCCGGTTGTTCGATCGCCCTCGTAGCCACGCTTCGCCCCCTGATGCGGTTCGGGAACGAGGGCTAAGGGGAAAGGATTGAAACGGCGTTAACTATCGGGCCGTCGCCCCAGCGAAGGCTGGGGCCCCGGGGGGTGAACGACTCGGCGCCTTTCACTCCCTGGGATCCCAGCCCTCGCTGGGATGACGGCCACTCCCCTTTCACCCGCTGGGCCCCCAGCCTTCGCTGGGGTGACGGCAGGCGCGTAAAGGATTACGCCCCTGCCTCATGTTCTTCTCCTTCGTCGACGAGCTTCGCGCCGCGGGCATTCCCGCCTCGATGAAGGAGCATCTGGTGCTCCTGGAGGCGCTCGACGCCGAGGTCATCGCTTCAAGCCCGGAGGAATTCTACTATCTCGCCCGGGCCACGTTCGTGAAGGACGAAGGGCTGCTCGACCGGTTCGACCAGGTCTTCGGCGAGGTCTTCAAGGGGATCGAGGCGAATTACGGCACGGAGGCGGTGCCGATCCCGGAGGAGTGGCTCAAGAAGGTCGCCGAACTCTATCTCTCGCCCGAGGAAATGGCGAAGATCCAGGCCTTGGGCTCGTGGGACGAAATCATGGCGGCTCTGAAGGAGCGTCTCGCGGAACAGGAGGGCCGGCATCAGGGCGGAAGCAAGTGGATCGGAACCGCCGGAACCTCGCCCTTCGGCGCCTATGGCTACAATCCGGAAGGGATCCGAATCGGCCAGGAAGGCGGCCGCAACCGAAGCGCGATCAAGGTCTGGGACAAGCGCGAGTTCAGGAACCTCGACAGCCAGGTCGAGCTCGGCACCCGCAACATCAAGGTCGCCCTGAGGCGGCTGAGGCGCTTCGCCCGCGAAGGCGCCGCCGACGAGCTCGACCTCGACGAGACGATCGACGGCACCGCGAGGAAGGGCTGGCTCGACATCAGGATGCGCCCGGAACGGCACAATGCGGTGAAATTGCTGCTCCTGCTCGACGTCGGCGGCTCGATGGATCCGCATATCAAGATCTGCGAGGAGCTCTTCTCCGCCGCCCATAGCGAGTTCAAGAATCTCGAATTCTTCTACTTCCACAATTGCCCCTACGAGAGCCTGTGGAAGGACAATCGCCGCCGCTTCGCCGAGCGCACCGCGACCTGGGACGTGCTCCACAAATTCGGCCACGACTGGAAGATCGTGCTCGTCGGCGACGCCTCGATGAGCCCCTATGAGGTCTCGCATCCCGGCGGGTCGGTCGAGCATTTCAACGAAGAGGCGGGCGCGGTCTGGATGAAGCGCCTGGTCGACACCTATCCCAGCTCGGTGTGGCTCAACCCGACGCCCGAGAAATATTGGGGCTACAGCCAGTCGACCCAGATCATCCGCCAGCTCATGCACGAACGCATGTACGCGCTGACGCTCGAAGGGCTTGACGACGCGATGCGGGCTTTGAGCCGGAAGGTCTAAGCATCGCCCCGGCGAAGGCTGGGCCTGCCCGTCATCCCAGCGAAGGCTGGGATCCCGGCGGGTGAAATGCACTTGAGCCCTTCACCCCCTAGAGCATGATCATTTTAGACTGAAGCTGTCTCATCCCGTCATGCTGAACTTGTTTCAGCATCCAGCTTTCCGCTTCCCGGGCGAGCGACCAGCTGGACCCTGAAACAAGTTCAGGGTGACGCCGATGTCGGGAAAAAGTCCGCGATT
>Ga0190275_10000384_pt1 | contig 40453 bp, 41 predicted proteins | sample Popmic550T_FD_133745 | JGI IMG/M metagenome (GOLD analysis project Ga0190275, IMG submission 133745) | Populus adjacent soil microbial communities from riparian zone of Yellowstone River, Montana, USA - 550 T | ecosystem: Environmental > Terrestrial > Soil > Riparian zone > Trees stand | place... | reverse complement strand
TCGATGACGAGATGGACCGGCACCTGCGGATTGATCTGCGCCGCATTGCCGCCGAGCTTCGCCATCGCATCGCGCATCGCGGCGAGATCGACGACGGCGGGCACCCCGGTGAAATCCTGCATCAGCACCCGCGCCGGGCGGTACTGGATCTCCTTGGTCGAGCTCTTCTCCTTCTGCCAGTCGACCAGCGCCTGGATGTCGGCCCGGGTGACGGTCTTGCCGTCCTCGAAGCGGAGGAGATTCTCGAGCAGGACCTTCATCGAGAAGGGCAGGCGCGAGATGTCGCCGAGCTGGGCGGCGGCTTTTTCGAGGCTGTAATAGGCGTAGGTCTTGCCGGCGGCGTTGAGGGTGGTGCGGGTGTTGAGGCTGTTGTTGCCGACGGCGGTCACGGGGCAGGTCCCTTTCCGGGTTCGACGGTGCATGTGTGTTGTTTCACACGCACCGGAGTCGTGGGGCTTTCGCAATGTGCGAAATTTGAGCGCGCTCTAGCAACGCGCGGCTGGGGTGTGAAGGGTCCCGCCCTCTTCGTCATGCCGGACTTGATCCGGCATCCACCTCCTCTCGCGGCGGGAGGAAGAAGCAATGGAGAAGAAGTTGGACCCCGGATCGGGCCCGGGGTGACGGGAGGCCTGGCAAACGAACTTCGCATATCGCGAAATTCCCCAAGCCTGGAACCACGCTTTGCGTTAAAATCCGACCACAATGAACGCGCCCCACCCTCGCTGGAGGCGGCCCGCCGGGCCGGAATTCCTATGACGATAATCGAGAATTGGGATACATACCTTCATGGTATGAAGCTGGCCGATCATCCCCGTATCGCGGTCGATCCCGAGATTTGCGGCGGCCGCCCGACGATAGCCGGAACCAGGATGCGGGTGACCGACATCCTGGCGATGCTGGCGGAGGGCGTGAGCGAGGACGAGATACTGGCGGACTTCCCCTACGTGAAGCTCGAGGATATTCGCGCCTGCCTGGCTTATGCGGCCGCCGCCGCCGAAGAGCCGAAGCGACGCGCCGCCGGATGAAGTTCCTGGTCGATGCGCAGCTCCCTCCGGAGCTGTGTGACTGGCTTGAGAATCGAGGGCACTCAGCCGTCCATGTCGGGGCGTTGGCGGAGGAAGCGCTGCGAGACCGGCAGATCGCCGATTATGCGGAAGCCGAGCGCCTGGCGCTCATCAGCAAGGACGAGGATTTCGTCGGGCTGCGGCTTCCCGATCGTTTCATCTTCCTCTGGCTGCGCTGCGGCAATGTCACCAACCGGAAGCTTCGCGATTGGCTCGGCGGCGAGTGGGAGGCGGTGGAGGCGCGGCTGGAGGCGGGCGTCCGGTTCATCACGTTGAGGTAGGAAGCTGCCGGCTGGGGGTGGTGCGGGTGTCGGGCGGTGTTGCCGGCGGTGGTTGTTTGGGGCTCTCGTTTCAACGTGGTGCTTCGAGCCGGGCGGAAAGGGGGAAGGGAGCGGCGTGGTTGCGGGGGCTCTGGCGAGGTGGGGGGTCGCGGCGCGTCATCATGTTGCCGCAAGGCCACAGTTGAAAGCTGCCCGTTAGTGCGCCAATGCGCCTTACTTAATGCTAACAAAGGCTTGGAAACGCCGACTAGGCGCTTGATCCCTAAGCGCTTTGCGGCAATCTTCAAAAGAACAAGGGGATTTTTCGTGCGAGACCGGGACGTTCGTTCTGCCGTGCTGGATTATCTCGCGGCCTTGCATGCGGGGGATACGGACACCCGAGTCGTGGAGGAAATGGGAGTATGGGCCGGGTCGGCCCGGATCGACATCGCGGTCATCAACGGCGAACTCACCGGGTTCGAGCTCAAGAGCGAACGGGACACGCTGGACCGGCTCCCTGCGCAAGCGGAAATCTATAATCTGGTTTTTGACCGTGTGTGCTTGGTCGCAACGAGCCGTCACTTGCAGAAGGCTCTCAACATAGTCCCTGCTTGGTGGGGCACCTATGTTGTATCTGAAGATGTCAGTGGTCGCACGATTATGGCTCGTCGGCGCGCTGGAAGGCGAAACCCAAGTCGGGACCCTTTGATCCTCGCTCAATTGCTATGGCGCGACGAAGTACTTGCCTTACTTGACGAGCACGGGCTTGCCTCCGGATACCGATCAAAAACCGCGAAATTCCTTCACGCTCGGCTGGCTGAGAAGCTCAGTTTGGCGAATCTATCCTCTGGCGTCCGGCAAAAGCTAAAGGCGCGCGATGGTTGGCTAGGGCAGGTCCGCCCGAACTCGCTCGACGTGCCTGTTGACACCGATGCGAACCCAGGTTTCCAAATTTCCGGAACTCTGAGCGCCGGTCGAGATGTCATCAATGGTGTCGTCACCCCAGCAACCTCCTAATCGCGCCCTGGTAGGATAGCTGCGGATCGTGTTCGCGTGACCAACCAACTGAGGGCCCATGTCGACCGAGCCCCGACCTGTCGTTTTGACTCCCCGGCAAATCAGAAACTCGTTTTGAAGAGTGTACTTCACGTTGATTGGGTATCCCCAAGCGATCCCGGGCGGCGGTGACGCAAGGGAGACCGTGGCGTAGTCCGCATACCCGATTTCATAAGGGAGTCCGGCCGTGGCTAGGATCTGCCAAAATAGCCACTCAGCTCGCGGGATGACGTAGACGCCGGCCGAATATCCACTGAAGTCGAGCGGCATACTGGTTCCACCGACAGTCACGCTTCGCCAAGCCGGTCCCTGATGTAGGTTCTGGAACACCGAGATTGCAGGAGCGCCAAGAGACAGAACCGTGCCAATCGTACCCCTGAAGTCGGCAACGAGGTCGATGCCTCCAAGGTAGGGTCCCCAACTGGCGGCCCAGGATGAAGCAGTGGAAAGCTCCTGGAGATCGACGCGCAGCGCCGCGCCTCGTCCGTCGATTCCGATAACCGCCTGTACCGCCCCACCATATAAAGTGCTTGCTCCGAGAGACGTGGCCGGGATCAGTTGCAACCCGTTGGCGCGCGCCGCGGCGGCAATGTCGACTAGCGGATGTTGAGAGGCGCCTGCGGAGACGGGCAACTCGGAGGCATCTACGTAGAAGGGGCTCGTTCCCCAATCAGCTAGAAACCCATTTGCGAGCTCCTGCGCGGGGCTGCGGCCAGCTTTCTGCTGTGCCTTCGTTACCCGATATTGATCTGGCCCGAGTTGAAACAGCGGCACGACATTCGACCGGGCGCTCGATTGGAGCTGAGCCAAACCACGTCTCTCACCCTGCTTCCAGCGCAGGATTGGGATGTACCTAGCCATAGTTGAATTTCCTCATTCAGCGGGGAAAATAGGCGGTGCCGCCGTCGAGGCCACACCGCCCAGGGCCTTACATTCGACTGCAGTGGTCGCAGAGCGGTCGCCCAGCAGTGCCCTGCCGGCGGTTATAGCTCTCTATGTTGTTTCCCTCGGTGCAGCGGTCGTTGTCGTGATGAACGTTACGCGCACCTACTCGGATCGAGTGGAATGGATAGACCTTTGCCATGTTGGGGCTCCGTCTTTGACATGGGTGTCGTCAATGATATGGACAGAGCCCTGATCGAAACGACGTTTCGGTCAGGGGCTGCCGCTCAGAGGCTCAGGTCTTGAAGGCGGCTTGCCACATTGGGATACTCCTAGCTCGTGCTCCCTCGATGGGTGGGATAGGTTGGCCCAATGGGCCTACGGGGCGCCTCCAACGCTCCGTAGGCCCGCTTTTACAGTCTGCTCGTCTGACTCCAGTTATGAGCGTCAATTTGTAAGAAGCGCGGTTAGTCACGTCCGTTGCCTCCGGTCATCTGCCCCAGATCCAGCACGTACAGCCGCTTCCGGCGTAGCAAGCTCTGCCAAGGCAATCTGCGTGGAATACCAGCGGCCGTTTTCGGGAGTCACATCGCCGGAGTCACGGAGTCTGCTGAGCTGCGGCGACAAGCTCGTTCGCTCGATCGCGACGCCAAACCGCTCGTGGATCTCATGAAGGATTTCGCCGGCAGTTAGTCCGTCAGGGCGACTGCGAAGGATGCTCCGCACCATCTCCTTAATGGTTATCTGTGAGGTGCGCCGGGGAGGAGCGCCAGCCCCGCCTTGAAGGGTGGCCCAAGTTGCGCGAATCTCAGCGAGTTCCTGATCAAGCAATTTCATTTGCTCGAGGATTTCCGCCTCTCGGCGGCTGAGGAACTGGCGAAGCGCAGTCATTCCGAGTCCTCGGTATGCGTAGTCGCCTTGCGGCGCAAGCGAAAAAGAAGTCTTAGACAAAAACTCCGGCAACCAAGACTCGCGCGCAGACTCCGAGCGCTGATCTCCCGATCTTACGCGCCCGACCTCGGCGGGATCACACCGCCGGCGAACTTCCCGCTGTCGACGAACAAAACACCGCGGGCTTCAAATGCTCTTCGGAGCGCCTGGACTCGTGCAGGCAGGACCGGCTCGCCAGCCTCGTAACGGATGACGGTCCGCGCACTGACACTCGAAGCGACAGCGAGATCCTGCTGAGACCAGTCGAGCGCGGCCCGGGCCATGCGGCACTGGCGGATGTTCATTTTGTCACAATTTCAGCAAAAAACACTTGCCAGCGCCCTCGCTTTTTGTCACATTCTCAGCCACAAATGCTAACCCCACTCGATCGGCGGGGAACCTTGATCATGGCTTCCAGGGAGCATAGCGGCGTGCGTGCTTCACTTCCACCTGTGGATGGCGAGGCAGGCGCCAGCGGCGAGGGCGGCCTCGCCGCGTCGGACGGACTCGGCTCTGCCGCCCCGCCGGCCGGGCGTTGCACCGACTCCGATCGCTGCTCACGCGGCGCATTCGCGCCGGGCTCGCTGCTCGAGGGCGGCTTGGCCGATGGCTTAACGCGCCGGGCAGTTCTAGGCGCTGCGGTCGCGGTCGGCGTTTCCCTTCCCTCGATGGGGAGGGACAGGGGTGGGGTGGCAATTGGGCCTGCTGCCGGTCTGGACGCTGTGCATCCTGCGTCGAATCTCACCCCTGCCCTGCCCTTCCCAATCGAGGGGGAGGGGAGCTGGGCTGAGTTACTCAGGTGCTTCCGGCGGATCGACTTCGCGAAAGTGCGGTTCGAGGAGGCGAGCTCGGCGAAGGCCTATGGGCCGGGGCGGCGGCCGTTCGATGAGCAGGAGGCGCTGGACGAAAGGTTCGGGGAGGTCGTCGAGGCGGCGGATGCGGCGATGCTTGCGCTGCTGGAGGCGCCGGCGCCGGATCTGGAGGCGCTGGCGGTGAAGATCTCGCTGATCTCCGATCATCTCGTTTGGGAGATGGAGGGCGGCGAGGATTGCCTGGTGTGGCTTGAGGCGGATGCTCGGCGGCTGGCGGGGGCCACCGGACGCTAGAGCCTCCGCGCGTGGCCGCGAATCATCTCTATAAACTCTTCCTCGTCCAACTCGCCGGTGATGAGGTCGATGACGCGCGCGCCGAGCGCGGTTCGGTCGAGGAGGGTGAATTCCCAGCCGTTGAGGAACAGGAAATATTCGGCCGCGGCGAAGGCGGCGCGCTTGTTGCCCTGGCCGAAGGGATGGTTGCGGGCGACACCCAGCAGGCCGCGACGGCGAGCGTGGCCAGATCGTTCTCACCATAGGCCCACAGGTTTTGAGCGCGTGCCAACCCGCTCTCCAGCAGTCCTCGATCGCGGATGAAGAAGGGCTCGCCGGTGTCGGCGACGGACCGCTGGTTGGCTCGGATCACCGCTTTGGCGGTGACCCAGACCGGCTCACTCCGCAAGGCGTGCCATCGTCTTGGGATAGCGCTTCATGACCCGCTCGTACATTTCGTCGCCGTCGGGACGGCGGCCCGTCGGCCGTGGTTCGAGCGGTGGGTGCTTCGGCTTTTCCTTGCGCGGGGCGTCCATCGCCTAGTCTCCTCGCTCGGTAAACTCCGCCCGTGGGGAAGGTTGTCAATCGCGGGGTTTGGATATTCGAACTTCGTGTGGCAGCGCGAAGAAGGACGACGCAGGGCGGCCTGCGCCGTCGGACGGGTTCGGCTGGCGAGGCCAGCCGACCCGCCGGCCGCGCGGGGGCGAGTCCTGGCGCTGCTTCGGCGGCGCGCTGGCGCGCCGGCGGCGCTGCGGCAGGCTCGCCCTGGGCGGAACAAAAAAAGAACTTTCAATCCGGTTTCTGGTTTGAGACAATCGCTTCGTGGCGAATCGAGTCGGCGGGGGTGGGGCCTCCGCCGGCTCTGGCGAGGAGAGTGGCAGTGGCGCATCGGGGCTGGAAACGGGACGGGTTCACGCCGGCGAAGAAGGCGAAGGCGATCGCGGCGCTCGGGAAATATGGCAATGTGACGGACGCGGCGCGGATCGCCGGGGTGTCGGACACGACCTTCTACCGGCATCTGAACAAATGTCCGGACTTCGCGCGCTCGTGCGAGCTTGCCCGGGAGCAGGCGGCCAGGCCGCTCGAGACCCTCGCCTGGGAGCGGGCGACGAAAGGGGCTCCGGAGAAGGTGATCCGCAACGGGGAGGTCGTGCAGATCAAGGTGAAGCCGTCGGATTCGATGCTCGGAATGCTGCTCAGGGCCTCGGACCCGAAGAAATACGGGCGGCTGTCGAGGGGCGGGGCGACCCGCAAGCAGATCGAGCGGAAATTGCGGCGGAAGATCGAGGCGGAGACCCGCGAGACGATGCGGCGCGAGCTCGTCGCCAGCGACGAGGAGGTGAAGGAGGCGCTGGTCAAGGCGCTGTGGGCGCACGGGATCAGGACCAGGGCGGAGCAATCGGCGGCACCGGGCCCGGAGGCGGAGGAATGACCATCGAGAACCGGCTGACGGAAGCGGACTGGGCGGACTTCCGGCGGGCCCGGATCGCCGATCATGTCGCGCTCGGGCTTCCGGAAGAGGCGGCCGCGGCGGCGGCGGAGCGGGCCGAGGTCCGGACCCGGGCGCGGATCGAATGGATGCGCGGGCGGTTCGAGCGGATGACCGAGCTCTGGGCCTGGCTCGGCCGCTATTGGGCCGATTTCGCCGACGCCCATCCCGAGATCGACCTCGAGGAGCCGGACGACCGCGACCTGCCGCTGCTGATCGACCCGCCGGAGCAGGCCGAGCTCGAGGCGGTCGAGGCGGAGATCGCGGCGGCGCGCGACCGCGACGTCTGGCCCCGGCATCTGTATTTCGACGAGGTCTAGAAGATCCGATCGAAGTGGTACTTCGATCGGGGGAAGATTCGCGAGGCTAGCCTTCGAAAGCCTCCAGGATCGGGCATGGCCCCTTGGTCCCCGCCGCGCAGGCCCGGCTGAGGCGGGTGAGGGCGGCGCGGGCGGCTTCGAGCTCGGCGATCTTCGCCTCGAGCGCGGCGAGCCGCTCGCCGGCGAGGGCTCGGACCCGGGCCCGGTCCTGGCCGGAATCGAGGGCGAGGAGCTCGCTTATCTCCTCCAGGGTGAAGCCGGCGGCCTGGGCGCGGCGGACGAAGAGGAGGCGGCGAAGGTCGGACGCGCCGTAGCGGCGGATGGCGCCCGCCCGGGCCGGCTCGGGAAGCAGTCCGCGGCGCTGGTAGTAGCGGATCGTCTCGACCCCGACTCCGCCGGCCGCGGCGAGCCTTGCGATCGTCATGTCGGGCATAAAGGGCTCCTTCGCGGGGGACGTCCCCCCTCCCGCGCGGGCGGAAGGGGGGACCAGGTCTCAGCTGCAGCCGCAGGTCTTGCAGGTGCAGGGGCTGCAGCGGCAGCCGCCGCGGGCGGTCCGGTTCTTCTCGGTCATGGTCGTTCTCCTGTCGGGCCGGAGCCTCATGCGCCGGCCGCGAATCGCCCTATAGCCTCCGTACCATGGTACGGAGTCAAGCCGCGGATTTGGCGGTTGCGGCCGGCGGACGTACCCTTCGGGAACAAGGAGGCGCCGCCGTGTCCGACACCCTGCAGATCACCCCCTTCATGCATGTCCGGAACCTGGCGGAGGCGATCGCCTTTCTCGAGGACGTGCTCGGCTTCGAGACTCTCGTCCGGCTGAGCGATTATGCCTATCTCGAGCGCGAGGGGGCGGGATTGGGGGTGCTGGGGACTTCGGACGCGATCCTCTTTCCGGCCGACTGCGGGCGCTTCGCTTATTATATCGACGTTCGCGACGTCGATAAGGTGCACAGGCTTTTGAAGCCGAAGCTCGACGCTCTGCCGCCGGGCGACGTGCATGGGCCCGCGGACAAGGGCTATGGGCAGCGCGAGCTGATCGTCAGGGTGCCGGACAATCAGCTGCTCGTGTTCGGCGCCGCGATCGCGAAGGTCTAGCCGGCGGCCTTGCGCAGGCCCCGCCGGAGTGGAGTCACGCCCGGGCGCGATTCCTTCAGCTGCTTGATCTCCTCCTCCTCGAGCTCCTCGATCCCGGCCAGCTCGTCGCGGGCGCGGCGGGAGGCGTGGAGCAGCTCGTCGAGCTTGGCGTGGAGGGCGACATCGCGGCGATGGGCGTCCTTCTCGCGCTCGTTCTGGCGGTTGAGGACCATCTGGGTGAGGGTGATGGCGAGGATCGAAAGCCCCGCCGTCAGCCAGTCGACCCGCCAGGCGAAGGCGAACCAGGCGGCGCAGAGCAGGACCAGCCCGACCTGAGCGAACGGGTGGGCGGAGATGTCGGCGACTTTCTCGGAAAGCCAGCAGCCGACCGCCTCGAGGCGGGTTTGGCCGTTCGTCATACGCATACACTCCCCTTCCTGGGGCGAAAGCGGACTAACGTAGGTTGTTAATCAGGGTTCCCGGAGTGCGGCGGACGGAGGCGGAGGCGGGACGACGCGGGCGCGGGCAGGAGGCGCGGGGCGGCCCGCGCCGTCGGACGGGCTCGGCCCTCGGCCGACCACCGGCCGGGCTTCGCGGAGTCGGTTCGCTGCTAGCGATCGCAGGCGATCGCGACGCTGCTCACCGCCCGCTCAGCCTAGCACTTCTTCTTGCAGTCGCCGTGGCCGTGGCTGCTGTTGCCGTTGCTATTGCCATTGCCGCTGCTCGAGCTGGCGCTGGTCGTCGAGCTGGTCGTGCCGCCGGTCGAGCTGGCACTGGTGGCGCTGGTCGACGAGGTGGTGCCGCCCGCCGAGGTGGCGCTGGTCGACGACGGGTCGCCGCTAGAGGTCGTGCTGGTCGAGGTGGTGCTGGTCGACGTCGTACCGCTTCCGCCGTCACCCTCCTCGGGCATGACGCCGTCCATCTGGACATAGACCCGGCGGCTGTCCTTGAGCGAGATCGGGCCGACGTCGAAGAAGATGAATTCGAGCGGGACCTGGTAGGTCATCTGGATCTCGACGAATTGGTTGCCGTTATCGTCGGTGTCGCGCTCGACTTCCACATTCGCCTTGGCAATCCCGCTGGAACGGGCGAGCCGGTCGTTGACCACGGTCTCGATGTCGTCTTCGTCGGGCACCGGCCACACCGAGGCGGCACGCGCGCCGTGGGCCATGGCATTCTTCATGTCCGCGCTGGCGAAGAACAATTTGCCCATCTGGCTGATGCCGATCACGAACGAGATCAGCACCGGTGCGATCAGCGCGAACTCGACCGCGCCAATCCCCTTGTTTTCGCGTCGAAGGAGCCGTTTCAACATCATTGTGTCCTCAGCGTTCCGGTCGCAACCATGGGGATGGTGTCGTAATAGAATTCGCCGTTGAAATTCTTGGCGACCCGGATCCTGAGGTAGCGGGCCACGGCCTCGCCATCCTCGCAGGTGCCGTTGACGTCGCCCCGTTCGACGCCGCTGCATTCGAGCCAGCGGGTCAGGGTGACCTGGGATTCCTCGACCTTGGCGACGGTGGCGACCTCGGTCTTGACGAAGTCGTAATCGACATCGCCGGATTCGGCGTCGGCGACCGCCGGGCGGGCCTGGACGAGCTCGAGGCCCTGATTGACCGCCTGCTGGATGGCGAAGCGCTCGGCGAGGCCGCGGCTGAGGTCGATCACCCCCATGGTCAGAAGCGCGAGGAACGGAACCAGAAAGCCGAACTCGATCAGGCTGGTGCCGCGTTCGTCGCGGGCGAGAGCTGGAAGCAGTCTCATTCGATCAACCTCACGACTGTCTGATTGAAGGCGCTGGCGCCGGTTCCCGCGCATTGGTTGGTGATGTTGGCGCCGCCCCGGAACTTGAGCTTCTGCCCGACCATCTGAAGGCACTCGACGTTCATGCCGGCACCGCCCGCATAGGTGATGTCGGAGCTCGGGAAGTACATCGCGCCGGTGAGGTGCGAGCTTGAGCCGCCGTTGATCTTGATCTCGATGTTCGAGGCGCGGCGGTCGCGGTAGAAGAGCACGCCCTTGTAAACGCCGCTTGTCGGCGAGCTCATGTTGAGGTTCGCCTGGGAGTTGATGATGAGATCGCCGGCCTGGCCGTTGTCGCCCGACATGACCCAGGTGGCCTCGCTCGAGTTGACGTCGCCCTTGAGGTCGATGTCGCCGCCCCAGATCGTGACCGTGTCGACATGGGCCGGGACGTTCAGGGTCGCGCTCGGGCTGACGTTGGCGCTCGCGAAGCATTGATGGGACGCGCTGGTCCACACCGTGCTTTCGGTGAGCGGCTCGGTACTGCAGCCGGCCGGCGGCTTGGTCGGGTTGGGCAGATAGGCGAACGGATCCTTCTGGGCCGCGGAATGCGGCTGGAGCTTGGTCGGCTGATTGAAATTGTTGGTTTCGCCGTCGAGGCCGCCGACGGCGGCGATCGGCGAGGCGGTGATCGACGAGGAGCCGCCGGCGGTGACGCATTCGTCCCCCGTGCAATTGCTCTTCATTCCGCAGCCGAGGTTGACCTCGGCACCGCCGTTGACGTCGATTCCGGCGTCCGGGCCGTCGTAGAGCGAGACCATGCAGAAGACGCCGCTCTGGTCCAGGGCGGCGGTCGCGTTGGCGACCATGGTCGTCGGGCGCTGGGTGAAGATCGACAGGAAGGGCAAGGTGCGGGTCGCGGTCAAAGTGACCTGAACGGTCTCGGGGAAGCCCGGCCGGGGGCCGATCACGATCACCTCTTCCTGGCTCAGGGTCGGGAATTTGTTCTTGTCGAGATCGCCGTGGATGGCATCGTGGGTGTCGTCGTCGAGCGACAAAGCGTAGGCGCCGGCGATCGCGCCCGAATCGGCGGCGCGCTGCAGCTGGCGCTTCCAGACGCTGAGCTGGATGGTGTCGATGGCGAAGGCGGCGGAGCCCAGAAGCAGCGGCATCACCGCCGCGGCGACCACGAACACGTTGCCGCGCTCGCTCGAGATCAGATCCTTAAGCCAGCTCAATGCCCTCATCATCCCTGTTCCTCATCGGTGCAATGCGCAGCTAGAGGGGTCCGCGTTAGGGCCGCGCGGTTAGGGACTCATTGAACGCATTGGTTACCGCCAGATTCAGCCTGTTTTGTGGGCCGCGGCGTTGTGTCGGTTGGCCACACGCTTCAGCCCCTCGCGGAAGGTCTCGCCGCCGAAGTTCATCAGGAGGCCCAAAGGGAGGTCAAGGAGCCGCAGGTAGGTGAGCACCTGCTTTGAATGAACCGGGGCAAGCCGTTCAGTCGATTTGACCTCAACAATCAGGATACGGTCGATCAGCAAATCCGCTCGAAACCCCTCACGAATGCGGATCCCGTCATATTCAATGTTGATCGGTTTCTGCCGCTCTACATAGGCGCCGGAACGAGCGAGCTTGGCGGCCAGCAGCGTCTCGTAGACGGATTCCAGCAGACCGGGACCGAGGTCGCGATGGATCCTGAAGCCACATTCGATGGCCAGCGCGGCAAGCTTTTCGAGGTCGGACATGGTCAAGCCCTTTTGCCTGTCTGCCCAGCGCCGCGACTTCATTTTTGAGAGAAGGCGCGACGGCGCAAAGGCGCGACGTAGAGGTGCTTGTCTGCGCGATGCGCCTACAGCCCGGCGATCATGAGGCCCCCTCAACGGAATACAAAAATCACATGGCAGGCGAGCCGATACTCCTACGTCGCGCCGTTGCGCCGTTGCGCCGTCTTTAAAAAAAAGTCAGGCCTGCGGCCGGCGCTAGAGCATCGTGCGCTTAACCTGAATCGTCATCCCGGACTTGATCCGGGATCCATCTTCTACTGGCCATCGCTGCAAGAAGAAGGTGGATGCCGGGTCATGCGGATTTAGCGCATGCGGCGCTAGGAGCGGCGGCGCGCCGTTAGTGGCCGGCGGATTTGCCCCACACTTTGGCGAGGCGGGCTTCGCGGCCGCAGCGCCAGCGGTAGTATTTATATCGGGTGGGGTTCTTGCGGTAATAATCCTGGTGATAGCCCTCGGCCGGGTAGAAGCGGGCGGCGGGGAGGATCAGGGTGGCGACCGGCTTCTTGAGCAGGGCCGCGGCCCGCGCTTTCGTCGCTTCCGCGACCTGGCGCTCGGCCGGGCTCGCGACGAAGATGGCGGTGCGGTACTGATAGCCGCGATCGCAGAACTGGCCGCCGGAATCGAGCGGGTCGACGGTGCGGAAGAAGCGGGCGACGAGAGTCCGGTAGCTCACCCTGGCCGGATCGTAGACGATCTTCACCACCTCGATATGCCCGGTGCCGCCGCCCGAGACCTGTTCGTAAGTGGGGTTGGCGACCTTGCCGCCGGAATAGCCGGAGACGGTCGAGACGACGCCCGGTATCTTGTCGAAATCGGCTTCGGTGCACCAGAAGCAGCCGCCGGCGAAGACCGCCGACGCCAGCTTCGCGTTCGGGGCCGCGGTGCCGGGATGGGGCGCGTGCAGAGCGAGCGCGAAGCCCACCAGAAGAAGCAGGGCGCCGATCAGGGCCTTCCTCGCCCGGGTCATGCCGGACGGAACTTCATGGCGAGCCCGTTCATGCAGAAGCGCTTTCCGGTCGGCCTGGGGCCGTCGTCGAAGACGTGGCCGAGATGGCCGCCGCAGCGCCGGCAATGGACCTCGGTACGGACCGTGAGCAGGACCCGGTCCGGGCGGGTGCGCACGGCATTTGGGAGCGGCGCGGTGAAGCTCGGCCAGCCGGTGCCGCTGTCGAACTTGGCGGCCGAGCTGTAGACCGGCAGGTCGCAGCCCGCGCACAGGAAGGTGCCCCGGCGCTTCTCCCTGTCGAGCGGGCTCGAGCCGGCTCGCTCGGTGGCGGCTTCGCGAAGCACGGCGTAGCGCTGCGGCCCGAGCAGACGGCGCCATTCGGCGGGAGTCTTCATGACCTCGAACCTTTCGGCCGCCTCGGCGGTGCCGCCGTTACGGCCGAAAAGGGCGAAGCCGGCGCCCGCAGCGACGGCGAGGGCCGCCGCCGAGCCGATGAAGCCGCGCCTGGAAACTGGGTTATCGCTCATTGGGACCGCCTCACGGGGGGAAGCCACTAATGTAGGAAGGCCGAGCGGGTTCGCCACCCTGGCCCAAAGGTGGGGGTGCTGCTCAGGGAAAATCCTCTCCCGGATTTCCGGGGGAGGAGGACTACCCGAAGGGTGGTGGAGGGGCCTTGCTGAGTCCGAAGAACCCCTCCACCGCGCTTCGCGCGGTCCCCCTCCCCGCGAAATCGCGGGGAGGGATTCAGGGCCTAGAACTCGATCCCGACCCTTCCGTAGAGGAAGCGGCCGTTGAAGCCGAAGGGCGAGAAGATCGAATAAGGAATATATTCCTGGTTGGCGGGATAGACTCCGCCGATCGCCGCCGGCCGCGCGCCGAAGGGGGAGCGGGTCGGGTAGACGTCGAACAGATTGTTGGCGCCGACCGCGAGCTCAAGCCGGTTGAAAGCCTTGTAGCGAAGCTCGAGGTCGGTGATCCATTTGGCCTTGAGGAAGATGTCGTCCGGGCCAAAGGCGGTGAGGCTGAGCGCATCGGCGCCGAGCGGCGAGGCAGCGCCCGGCGAGACAACCTTGCCGTAGCGGGTGGTGCGGGCGGTGATCCCGAAATTGCCGATGTCGCCGTCCGCGCTGAACACGATCTTGTCGCGCGGCTGGCCGTGGGTGAATCGAAGCCCCTCGACCCGGCCGAACAGGACGAGGCCGGGGATGGTCGCGAGCGGCCCGAGCGCGTTGAGACGCTCGTCGATCCTGGTCTTGTTGTAATTATAGGCGGCGCTCAGCGACCAGTTGCCCAGTCCCGCCATCCGGGTTCGGTAGACGGCGACGACGTCGATGCCGCGGGTGGTCGTGTCGAGGCCGTTGATGAAGAAGCGGGCCGCGCCGACGCTCTGGAATCCGTTGGCGTCGAGGATCGCCTTCACCGCTGTGTTCTGGGCCGCGGTGCCGCTGCCCGCTGCGCCGAGATTCTCGGTGAGGACGATTCGGTCCTTGATCTTGATCTGGTAAAGGTCGGCGGTGATGGTGAGGCCGCGCATCGGGTTGGCGGTGGCGCCGAGGCTGACGTTGAACGACTTTTCCGGCTCGAGCGGCTGCGAGCCGAGCGTCAGGGCAACCGGGCTGGTCACCGCCAGGGTCGAGATGTCGACCGGCAGGCCGCCGATGAAGTTGGTCGAGGTGGTCGTGAAATATTGCTGGTGGAGCGACGGGGCCCGGAAGCCGTTGGAGACCGAGCCGCGAAGGGCGAAGCCCTCCACCGGCTCCCAGCGGGCGGCGAACTTGCCGTTCCAGGTCGAGCCGAAGTCGGAGAAATGCTCGTAGCGGCCGGCGATGGTGGTGGTGACGCCCTCGATCGGATCGGTGTCGAGCTCGATATAGGCGGCCCAGCTGTGGCGGCCGACGTCGGTCGCGCTGTTGGCGGGAATTCCCGGAAAGCCCTGGGCGCCCGCCGGGGCGGCCCGTCCGGGGAAGCTGCAGACCCCGGTGCCGGCGTTGAAAACGCCCTGCTGGGTCGTGCAATTCGCCGCCGTCGTGGTGATCGACGGCCGGAAGAAGGGACCGGTGGCGTAAGACTGGAGGTCGCCCGGCCGGATCTCGAAATGCTCCTTCCGATATTCGGTGCCGGCGGCGATCGAGAGCGGCTTGGCGAAGCCGCCGATCGCGAATTGCCTGGAGAAATCGAGATTGGCGATGTCCTGCGCGTAAAACAGCCCGCCGGCGTCGAAGACGCGCTGGCTCTGCGGCCCGAACGAGGTGTTGAGCGTGTCGCGCACGACATAGTCGAACCGGTTCTGGCCGTGACCGATGGAAAGGTCGGCCTTCCAGCCGCCGAAGCTGGTGCGAAGGCCCAGGGTGCCGGCCATGTCGTCGAGGTCGGTATCGATCAGCGGCAGGAAGCCGTCCTGGGTCAAGGCGACGAAATTGGCCGCGTTCGGAGTCTGGTTGGGGGCGAGCACGCTGAAATCGCGATTCTGGACGGCGCCGCCCTGGCGCCAGTTGGCGGCGCTGACGGTGTCGCGATGGCCGTAGGAAGCGAAGCCGTAGAGCTCCCAGTCCGGAGCGAGCTCGAGGCCGGCGTTGACGAACAGATTATAGTCGACGGTGTCGGGATCGCCGAAACGGAACTGCAGCCGGTTGAAGCTGACCTCGCGCGCGTCGAAGGCGGGGGGAGCGGGGCGATTGTAATTGGGCCTGAGGTCGAAGCCGGCGCGATTGGTGCGGTTGCGGTCGCGGAACTCGCCGGTCACGTTGAAATAGCCGTTCGGACCCATCGGCACGCCTATGTTGACCCCCATGGTGAGCTGGCGGCCGTCGTCGGCGTCGCGATCGCCGTCGCTGTTGGCGAGAAAATAGCGGTTGTCGGCCGGGTCGAGCTGCGGCTGGCCGGCGCCGTTCAGCTGGAGGCCGGTGACGTTGGCGACATTGTCGACGGTCGTGAAATATTTGCCCCAGGTGACGGACGCCCGTCCGCCGCTGCTCGAATTCTTGAGCTGGATGTTGATCACGCCGGCGATCGCGTCGGAGCCATATTGGGCGGCGGCGCCGTCGCGGAGCACTTCGACCCGGCCGATGGCCAGGCCGGGGATGAGGTTCATGTCGACGGCGGCGCTTCCGCGGCCGACGGTTCCGTTGATGTTGAGAAGCGAGGAGACGTGGCGGCGCTTGCCGTTGATCAGAACCAGGGTCTGGTCCGGGCTCAGGCCGCGAAGGGTGGCCGGCCGGAGGGCGTCCGAGCCGTCGGCGATCGAGGGCTGCGGGAAGTTGAAGCTCGGCACCAGCTGGTTGAGGATCTTGTTGGTCTCGGTCTGGCCCGAATTGACGATCGCCTCCGAACCGATGACGTCGACCGGGACCGGGCTGTCGGCGACGGTCCGGTCGGTCCGGCGGGTGCCGGTGATGACGATGGTCTCGTCGTTGCCGGCGGGCGCCTCGGCGGTGTCGGCGGCCGGCGGCTCGGCCGGGTCCTGGGCGAAAGCGGGGCTCGCGGCGAGGGCGAGCGAGGAAAGCGTCGTCAGCAGAGCGACCCGCGTCATGCGAACCATTTGAAATTCCCCCAGATTGCAGCGGCAGCGCCGCGAAGCCCGTTGAGCTTATGTCAATCCGGGCGGCAGGGAAGGACTTTCCGCTGCAATGCAAAATTGACGCCTCGACTGTGCCCGCCGAACCACAGCGCGAAAAGCCTTGGAGCCGGGCGCCCGGCCCCGCTAAGGGCGCCCCATGAGCAATCCCCTGACCGTCGACCTTCCCCACAAACTCGGTGCCGAGGAAGCGCGGCGCCGGATCGAGCGCAATGTCGGAAAGCTGACCGACCATATACCGGGCGGCGCCCAGGTCGGCTCGCGATGGACCGGCGACCGGCTCGATCTCGACATCGGCGCCATGGGCCAGCAGGTCGCCGCGCGGATCGACATCCAGGAATCGCTGGTGCGCCTGACCGTGAACCTGCCGCCGTCCCTGGCCTTCTTCGGCGGGATGATCGAGCCGCTGATCCGCAAGCAGGGCGCCGCCATGCTCGAGGACAAGAGCGGGAAGGGGTGAGGTCCTTCGATACGCCGCTTCGCTCAGCGGCTACTCAGGATGACCGCGAAGGAGTCACAGCGCTCGTCCTGAGGAGGGACTGAGCCTGGCGAAGGCCCCTATCGAAGGACCGGCTCGGGCCTAGCCTTTCTTCTTCTTCGCCTTCCGCGGCGGGCCTTCGCTCCGGGTGAGCGAGACGATCGGGCAGCGCTGGCCGTCGACCAGGATCGCCCCGAAGCTGTCGAGACGGGTTCCGCCGCGCGTGTCGTAGCCGATCGAATGCGCCCATTTCAGCCCGAAGCAATGGCCGACGTCCGCGCGGTACCAGCGGCGCTGGCGGTCCTCGAGATAGACGATCTCGTCGCTCGGCGCCTCGAAATTGCGGATCGCGCGCGGATGGTTGGCAAACGGGATGCCGGCTTCCTCGCGCTTGACGGGAGTCTCGGCGAGCGCGGGAGCCGCCACGGCGGCGGCGAGGAGGAGGAGGAGCAGGGTCTTCATGAGCTTCCCAATGCCACAAGCGGGCTGAACCGGCGATGACGAAGTCGGCTTGCCTCCTTGCCGCGCGGCGCTAGCATCGCGCCCACACGGCGGGGAGGGCTCGGGCAAGATGCGGCATGTGGCGATCATCGGCTCCGGCCCGGCCGGCTATTACACCGCCGAGGCGCTCCAGAAGCTCTACGGCGACGAGATCCAGATCGACATGATCGACCGTCTGCCCGTGCCCTACGGGCTGATCCGTTCGGGAGTCGCCCCCGACCACCAGTCGATCAAGGCGGTTTACCGGCGCTACGAGAAAGTGGCGCTGTCGGCCAACGTGCGCTTCGTCGGCAATGTCTGCGTCGGCCCCGACGTCACCGTGGCCGAGCTGGCCGGGCTTTACGACGCCGTCGTCCTCGCCACCGGAGCCCCGGACGACCGGCCGCTCGAGCTGCCCGGAAGCGACCTGCCAGGCGTGGTCGGCTCGGCCGCCTTCGTCGGCTGGTATAACGGCCATCCCGATTTCGCCGATCTCGACCCCCCGCTGGACGTGAGCGCCGCGGCCGTGATCGGCAACGGCAACGTCGCCCTCGACGTCGCCCGGATCCTCGCCAAGACCCGGGCCGAGTTCGCCGGCTCCGACATCGTCGGACGGGCCCTCGACGCGCTCGAGGCGAGCGCGATCCGGACGATCCACGTGCTCGGCCGGCGCGGGCCGCACCAGATCGCCATGACCCCCAAGGAGCTTGGCGAGCTCGGCCATCTCGAGGCGGCGGCGCCGCGGGTCGACCTCGCCGACTTCCCTCCGCAGTCGGACGACGCATTGCTCGAGCCGGGGATGCGCAAGTCGGTCACCCATTTGCGCGATTTCGCCAACCTGCCTCAGGACAAGCCCAAGACGATCGACTTCGACTTCTTCGCCATGCCGGTCGCGGTCGAGGGCGACGGGAAAGTCGAGCGGCTGGTCGTCGAGTGGACCCGGTTGACGGAGGACCTGCGCTCCGTCGGCACGGGCGAGCGCTATGCGATCGACTGCGGCCTGGTGATCAGCTGCATCGGCTACCGGACCCCGCCGATCGAGGGCGTCCCCTACGAGCACGGCCGGGGCCGCTTCGCCAACCAGGACGGGGTAATCGGCGGCGGCCTCTATTGCGTCGGCTGGGCCCGGCGCGGGCCGACCGGAACGATCGGAACCAACCGCCCCGACGGCTTCGAGGTCGCCGAGACGATCCATTCCGCCTGCCCTCCGGGGCAGAGTGGAAAAACCGGCGGCGCCGGCCTCGACACCCTGCTTCACGCCCGCGGGGTCGAGCCGGTCGCCTTCCGCGACTGGCAGCGCATCGAGTCCGCGGAGACCGGCCGCGCCCGCGCGGGCAGCCCCCGCGAGAAGTTCACCAGCATCGCCGAGATGATCGCCGCGCTCGGCCGCTGATCGTCACCCCGGACTTGATCCGGGGTCCATGAACACCGTGGAACCAGCAGGAATCGCCTCCGTGTCCATGGATGCCGGATCAAGTCCGGCATGACGAGGCGGGCCTGGTCCAGGCGCTACGGGCCGGACTGCGCGCTTGCGCTCCCCGAAAGCCTCCCTTATTGAGCGCGGCCTGTCTCCCGGGCGGCCTTCGAGCCGGATCCGGTCGGGGAGTAGCTCAGCCTGGTAGAGCACTGTCTTCGGGAGGCAGGGGCCGGAGGTTCGAATCCTCTCTCCCCGACCAATTTTTTTCGCGTTAGGCCCGAGGGCGGGTGCTAGGGGCTCTCGATGCTCAATCTCAATGCGATCACGGTCCGCCTCGGCGGGCGGACCATCCTTGACGGCGCGACCGCCTCGCTGCCGCCGGGCGGACGAGTCGGGCTGATCGGGCGGAACGGGGCGGGCAAGTCGACGCTGATGCGGGTCGTGGCGGGGCTGATCGATCCGGACGGGGGCGGTGCCGAGATGCCGCGGGCGGCGCGGATCGGCTATATCGCGCAGGAGACTCCCGCCGGCGCGGCGACTCCGTTCGAGACGGTGCTCGCCGCCGACGTCGAGCGGGCGCGGCTGCTCCACGAGGCGGAGGAGACGGACGACGCCCATCGGCTCGGCGACATACATGAGCGGCTGAACGCGATCGGTGCCCATGCCGCGCCGGCCAAAGCGGCTCGGATCCTCGTCGGCCTGGGCTTCGACGAGGCGATGCAGCAGAAGCCGCTCGACAGCTTCTCAGGCGGCTGGCGGATGCGCGTGGCGCTCGCCGCCTTGCTGTTCTCGCAGCCCGACCTCCTGCTCCTCGACGAGCCTTCGAACCACCTCGATCTCGAAGCGACGCTCTGGCTCGAGAATTTCCTCAAGGGCTACCGGGCGACGATGCTGATCGTCAGCCACGAACGCGACCTTCTGAACAACGTCGCCGACCACATCCTCCATCTCGAGCAGGGCAAGGTGACCCTTTATCCGGGCGGCTACGACGCGTTCGAGACCCAGCGTGCCGAGCGCCTCGCCCAGCTCGAATCGGCCCGCGCCAACCAGGCGGCGCAGCGCGCCCGGCTCCAGGATTATATCGCCCGCAACAGCGCCCGGGCGAGCACCGCCAAGCAGGCCCAGTCGCGGGTCAAGGCGCTGGCGCGGATGGCGCCGATCGCCGCGGTCGCCGAAGATCCGAGCCTCAGCTTCGACTTCCCGAGCCCCGCCGAATTGAAGCCGCCGCTCGTCCAGCTCGACATGGCCGCGGTCGGCTACGCGCCGGGCGAGCCGGTGCTGTCGAGGCTCGACCTCAGGCTCGATCCGGACGACCGGCTGGCCCTGCTCGGCCGAAACGGCAACGGCAAGACGACTCTGGCGCGGCTGCTCGCGGCGCAATTGCCGGCGATGGAAGGCGAGATGCGGGCCTCGGGCAAGCTCAAGGTCGGCTATTTCACCCAGTACCAGGTCGAGGAGCTGAACGGCGACGAGACTCCGCTCCAGCATATGGCCCGGTTGATGCCCAAGGCGACCCCGGCGGCGGTCCGGGCCCAGCTCGGCCGGTTCGGCTTTTCCGGCCTAAAGGCGGTGATGCGGGTCGGCGACATGTCGGGCGGCGAGCGGGCGCGGCTGGCGCTCGCCCTCATCACCCGTGAGGCGCCGCACCTCCTCATCCTCGACGAGCCGACCAACCATCTCGACGTCGACGCGCGCGAGGCGCTGGTCCAGGCGCTGAACGACTATCGCGGCGCCGTCGTCCTGGTTAGCCACGACCGCCACATGCTCGAGCTGACCACCGACCGTCTGGTGCTGGTCGATGGCGGCACGGCCCGCGAATATGCCGGAAGCCTCGACGATTATACCGACCTCATCCTCGGCCGGAACCAGGAGGCCGGCGGCGACCGGCCGGCGGCGAAGCGCAACCGCAAGGACGAGCGCCGGGCCGAGGCGGAGGCGCGCGCCCAGGGCCAGTCGCTGCGCAAGGCGGCGCAGGCCGCGGAAGCGGAGATCGCCAAGCTGGAGAAGCGCAAGCAGGAGATCGAGCGGGCGATGTTCGACCCTGCCTCCGCCGGAGCGGAGGATAAGAAGCGCACGATGAGCGAGTTGATGAAGCTGCTCGCCGAGACGGGCGCCAGGCTGGCGGAGGCCGAGCGGCGCTGGCTCGAAGCGTCGGAAGCGATGGAGAAATCGCGGGCGGCGTAAGCCCGTCATTGCGAGCGAAGCGAAGCAATCCAGCGCGGCCTCTGAGGCCCGCTGGATTGCTTCGTCGCTCCGCTCCTCGCAATGACGGGAATGCTTGTCCCGAGGCCGCGACTGAGCCAGCATCGCTCCATGTCCGACCGCCTTTTCCGGAGGCTGATCCACGCCGGGCCGCTCGAAGTGGCGGGACCCGACGGGCGGCTTCGCCGCTACGGCTCGGAGTCGCCGGAGGTCGTCCCGGTTCGGATCCGAATCGCCGACGCGGCGGCGGCCCGGGCGATCTCGCGCAACCCCGCCCTCGGCTTCGGCGAGATGTACATGGCCGGCCGGCTGAGCCTGGAGACCGGCGACATCCGCTCGCTGCTCGACCTGATCGGCTTCAACATTCGCTGGGAGAAGGAAAATCCCGTCCGAGCGGCCTTATGGCGCCCCCTTCGTATCGCGGCGGCCTGGGACACATGGAACTGGAAGCGGCGCTCGCGCCGCAACGCGGCGCATCATTACGACCTTTCGGATTCGCTCTACGCGCTCTTCCTCGATCGCGAGCGCCAGTATAGCTGCGCCTACTTTACTCGCGACGGCCAGGATCTCGACTCCGCCCAGGAAGCGAAGATGGCGCATATCGCGTCCAAGCTGTGCCTGCGGCCGGGCCAGAAGCTGCTCGACATCGGCAGCGGCTGGGGCGGCCTGGCCCTTCATCTGGCGCGAACGGCCCAGGTCGAGGTGCTCGGGATCACGCTTTCGCAAGCCCAGCTCCGCCATGCCCGGGCCCGCGCCTCGGCCGAAGGGCTGGAGGGGCGGGTGCGCTTCGAGCTGGCGGACTGGCGCGATGTCGAGGGCCGTTTCGACCGGATCGTCAGCGTCGGCATGTTCGAGCATGTCGGGCCGCCCCATTACCGCGCCTTCCTCGACCGCTGCCGCGAGCTGTTGACGGAGGACGGGCTGATGCTGCTCCACACGATCGGCCGCGCCGACGGGCCGGGGGCGACCGACCCCTGGCTCGCCAAATACATCTTCCCCGGCGGCTATGTGCCTGCCCTCAGCCAGATCGCCCCGGCCATCGAGCGATCGTGGCTGTGGCTGACCGATCTCGAGATATTGCGCGGCCATTACGCCCGCACCCTCGACGCCTGGTACGAGCGGGTCCAGGCGGCTCGGAGCGAGATCGTCGCCCTCTACGACGAACGCTTCTTCCGGATGTGGAGCTTCTACCTGGCGGGCGGAATCGCCGCCTTCCGCCACGGCGGCCATGTCGTCTTTCAGCTCCAGCTCGCCCGGCGGCAGGCGGGGGCACCGGCCACGCGGGACTATCTCGGCGAAGGCTGATCGTCATTCCCGCGAAAGCGGGAATCCAGTTCGGACTCAGCATGGATTCCCGCTTTCGCGGGAATGACGGGGGAGCGCGCCCGCGCCACCGGCCTACGCCACCGCTACCCCCGTTTCCCGGAAGCGCGCCTCGGCTTCATCGGCGCTGGTGCCGCCGGCCGCGCCGGGCATCGCGATGGCGCGGGTGAGATCCCTGATGACGATCGCCTCGAAACCGTCGCGGACCGCGTCGACGGCGGAATAAGCGACGCAGAAATCGTAAGCGAGGCCGACCAGGACACAGCGCCGCACCGCCTTGTCGCGCAAATAGCCGGCGAGGCCGGTCCGGGTGGTCCGGTCGTTCTCGTAGAAAGCGGAATAGGAATCCACGCCGGGGTGGAAGCCCTTGCGCAGGATGAGATGGGCCCGCTCAAGCACCGGCGCCAGCGCCGGATGGAAGTCCGCGCCGGCGCTGCCCTGGACGCAATGGTCCGGCCACAGCATTTGCTCGCCATAAGGCATTTGCGTGGTCGCGAATGGCACCGCGCCGTCATGGCTGCTGGCGAAGGAGGAATGGCCCTTCGGATGCCAGTCCTGGGTCACCACCACCAGCTCGAACAGCGGCGCGAGCCCGGCGATCCCGGCCATGATCTCGTCGCCGCCGGCGACGGCGAGGGCGCCGCCCGGGCAGAAATCCAGCTGGGGATCGATGACGATCAAGGCATCGCCCGCCTTCGCTTCGAAGCCGCTCACCTCAACCCTCCTCAGACCTTCACTGGCGAATCGATCGCGCCCTCGCTTCCGAACACGGCGCGATAGGCGGCGACCATCTCGGCCGGCCCGGTCGCCTTGGCAACATTGTCGCTCAGCTTAACCGCCGGATCGCCGTTCACCGCCGCCACCTTGCAGACGAGGGAGAGCGGCTTCATCCGCTCGGCCCCGGCCGGATGGCAGCCGATGAAGTCGTTGGTGAAATTGGTCCCCCAGCCGAAGCCGGCCTGCGCCCGGCCGGCGAAGTGGCGATGGATGGCCACTATGTCGGCGCCGTTCGCCTCGACGCCGGGCAAAGCCACGTCGAGGCCGTCGGCGAAGATGATCAGCTTCTTCGCCGCCGCTTCAGGGGTCACGCCCAGCCGGTCCCAGAAAGCGAGCAGCTCCTCCCCCGCCTCGATCGGCGCCTTCGAATCGGGCCGGGCCCCGGTCCAGTAGCTCACCCATTGCGGCGCCCCCTTCAGGAACTGGGTGGAGCCGTAAGTGTCGGGGAGGAAGACGAGGAGATTGCCGCGATACTGGTTCTGCCATTGCTGGAGCACTTGATATTGCGACTGGCGAAGCGCCTCGTCATCGCCTGGGAAATGCTGGCGGGCGAGGGCGGCGAACACCATCGGCAGCTCGTGGGCGTTGGTGCCCTTGGCCTCGAGGCCGTGCTTCATCGCCAGGAAGACGTTGGAGGTACCGGTGAAGGCGTCGCCCAGCAGCCCGCGGGCGGTGAGGATGCAATGCTCCTGCCACAGGAAGCCGTGGCGGCGGCGGGTTCCGAAATCGGAAAGGTTGAGGCCTTCGAGCTCGCGAAGCCGCTCGAGCTTGGCGTAGAGCTTCACCTTCGCCCGGGCGTAGAGGATGTCGAGCTGGCCCCGCGCCATCGCCTTGAGCAGGGCCCGGGAGCGGAGCTCGTTGACGATGGCGAGGGCGTGTATCTCCCAGAGGGTGGTTTCCCACCAATGGCCGTCGAAGACGAGCTCGACCTGGCCGTCCCCTGTCCGCGACAGCTCGTAATCGGGAAGGCGGAACGCGCGCAGCGTGTCGAGATAGCCGGGCTTGAAGATGCCGGTCTGGCCGTAGAAGCTCTGGCCGCGCAGATAGACGATCTCGGTCGGCGTGAAGCGAAGCGTCCGCGCATGGTCGAGCTGCTCGCGCACCGCGCCGAGGTCGATCTCGTCGCCCAGCCTGACCGACTTCGTCCGGTTGGTCAGCCGCCAGGTCACCCGCTCGTTCGGATAATGCTCCCAGATGAATTGCTGCATGAGCAATTTGTAGAAATCGGTGTCGAGCAGCGACCTGACGATCGGATCGAACGGGAAGCTGTGATTCCAGGCGCGGGTGGCGAAATCCATGTTCGGTCCAAAGCCTGTTTCTTCTTAGCCGTCATCCCGGCGAAAGCCGGGACCTCGGGGAGACCCGCCGAGACTTCTGGTCCTGAGGTCCCGGCTTTCGCCGGGATGACGGAAGCTCACCACACCCCGACCGCCTCGCGGACGTGCTTCATCGTCGCTTCGGCCCGCTCGGCGGCGGCCTCGCCCGAGCGGCGGAGGAAGGCGACGAGCCCGGCCTGGTCGCCTCGAATCTCGGCGAAGCGGCTCTGGATCGGCTCGAGGCCGGCGATCACCGCTTCGGCGACGCCGGTCTTCAAATTGCCATAGCCCTGGCCGTCGAAGCGCTTCAACGCCTCCTCCCAGCTGCCGCCGGCGAAGGCGTGGTAGATGGTGACGAGGTTTCTGACCCCGGGCGAGAGGTCGGCGGCGTCGACCGCGGTCCGGCTGTCGGTTTTGGCCGATTTGAGCTTCTTGAGGATCGAAGCCGGCGGGTCGAGCAGGCCGATGGCGTGGCCCGGCTTGTCGGCGCTCTTCGACATCTTCGCTTCGGGATCGTCGAGGCCCATGATCCGGGCCCCGACCTTCTGGACCATGATCTCCGGGCGGGTGAACTGATAGCCGTACAGATGCGTAAAGCGCTGGGCGATGTCCTGGGTGATCTCGACATGCTGGCGCTGGTCCTCGCCGACGGGGACGAGGTCGGTATGGTAGAGGAGGATGTCGGCGGCCTGGAGGATCGGATAGGAATAGAGGCCGACCCCGACGCTGTCCGCGCCGCCCGACTTGGACTTGAACTGGGTCATCCGGTTCATCCAGCCCATCGGCGTGACGCAGTTGAGCAACCAGGCGAGCTCGGCATGCTGCCGCACCTGCGACTGGATGAAGACCAGGGACTTTTCCGGATCGATTCCGCAGGCGAGGTAGAGGGCGGCGACGTCGAGGCAGTTGGACCTGAGCCGAGCCGCGTCGATCGCCTCCGGGATGGTCAAGGCGTGGAGGTCGACGATGCAGAAGATATTGTCATGCTTGTCCTGCTCGCGCACCCACAGCGACACCGCGCCGATGTAATTGCCGAGGTGAAGCCCGCCGGTCGGCTGGATTCCGGAAAAGACGGTCTTTGTCGCTTTCGTCTCGGCCAAGGCGCTCGCTCCCAATGCAGTCCGCGGCCGTAACCGCGCGGGCGGGGCGAGCGCAAGCCGGGGATGACCGGTCCTGCCGCTTCCCCGAACAAGGGCTTCCAGCCTTGGCGAACTAACATTAGCCTGCACGGTCATGACGAAAGCGCGGCTGTTCGATTATTTCCGCTCCTCGGCGAGCTACCGGGTGCGCATCGCGCTCAACCTCAAGGGCGTGGATTATGAGAGCGTTCCGCTCAACCTGCTCGAAGGCGGGCAGAAGGGGGCGGATTACCGCGCGATCAATCCGCAGGGCCTGATCCCGGCGCTGGAGATTGACGGCCGCACCCTCGTCCAAAGCCTCGCCATCATCGACTATCTGGACTCGACCCGCCCGGAGCCTGCTTTAATCCCCGCCGACCCCGCCGACGCCGCCCGGGTCCGGGCGCTGGCGCTGGTCGTCGCCTGCGACGTGCATCCGCTCAACAATCTGCGAGTCCTCAAATATCTGTCGGGGCCGCTCGGCCAGCCGCAGGAGGCGCGCGATGCCTGGTACCGCCATTGGGTGGCCGAAGGGCTGGCCGCGCTGGAGGCGATGGCGGCGCCGGGCGCCGGCCGTTTCCTGTTCGGCGACTCGCCGACCCTCGCCGACCTCTGCCTGGTCCCGCAGCTGTTCAACGCGCGCCGCTTCGAAGTGCCGCTGGACGATTATCCGACCCTGGTTCGGGCGGATGCCGAGGCGAACCGGCTCGAGGCTTTCGGCGCCGCGCACCCGGACCGGGTCGCGTGATGCGGGTCACGCTTTCAGGCTATCCGATTGACGGATAAGCTTCGGAAGCGGAGTTGGCGAGGGAGCAGCGGTCATGCCATTCGGATCGGAAGAGGTCAGGGACGAGATCGGTATCGCCCTGTCGGGCGGCGGCTTTCGGGCTACTCTGTTCCACGTCGGAACCTTTCGCCGCCTCGTCGAGCTTGGAATCCTCACGCGCCTCGACCGGATTTCGAGCATCTCCGGCGGATCGATCGCCGCCGGCCGGCTCGCCCAGGTCTGGGATCAGCTGGAGGCCAATCCGACGGTCGCCAATTACGAGGCGCTCGTCGGCCAGCCGCTGCGCGACTTTTGCCGCCGAAGCATCGACGCCCGCGCCGGAATCGAGGGCCTGCTCTCGCCCTGGACGAGCGCGGGCGCGGAGATCGAGAAGGAATATGCCCAGCACGTGGTCGCCAAGACGCTCGACCAGCTGCCCGACAGCCCGGTCTTCGTCTTCGGAGCGACCAATTTGCAGACGGGCCGAAGCTTCCGCTTCTCGAAGAAACATATGGGCGATTACCGGATCGGACTGGTCGACAGGCCGACCCTTCCGGTCGCCCGCGCCGTCGCCGCTTCCTCCGCCTTCCCGCCGGTCCTGTCGCCGGTGGTGATCAAGGCTCCGGGGATTTTCCGGGCGGTGGAGGGCGCGGATCTCGCCGGCAACCGCGCCTATACGCGCACTCTCTATCTCACCGATGGCGGGGTCTACGACAATCTCGGCCTCGAGCCGGTGTGGAAGCGTTGCGCCACCGTGCTGGCGAGCGACGCCGGCGCCCCCTTCGGGCTCAACGAGACGGCGAATACCGACATGCTGCGGCAGACGATGCGGGCGCTCGATGTCGCCACCGACCAGAGCCGCGGGCTCCGCAAGCGGGTCCTGATCGATGAGCTCAAGCGCGGCCTCGCCAAGGGCGCCTATTGGGGGATCGACACGGCGATCGCCGACTACGGCCTGGCCGACAGCCTGTCGTGCAAGCCGGCGCGAGTCGAGGCTCTGGCGGCCCTGCGCACTCGCCTCAATCCCTTCAGCGACCAGGAACAGGGCGAGCTGATCAACTGGGGCTACGCGCTGACCGACGCCGCGATCCGCAAATACGCGCCGCAGCTGGTGGCTCAGGGCGCGCCGGCGCCGGCGTGGCCGCAGCCCAGGTGGCGGCTCGACCGCTAGCGATCCTCAGAAGTCGATTGGATCGAGCAGCTCGATCCTGGCGCCCGGGCCGGCGCTCGCGGGTGCGGCGACCTTGAACTTGTAGCCTTGCGCCTCCTTCGCGGCGAACAGGGTGGCGAGGCCGTGCTTGCTCTCGTCCCAATCCTCGCGAATAGCGGTAGGCTTCTTCCCCTCGGCGATCCGCTTGGCGCGTTTCCTGACCTCGCTCGCTTGGTCCGCGTCCCACTCCTTGTGCCGCTGCGTGTCGATGTCCGCGAGCGGGTAGGTCAGGTGGATCGTGAATTTCGCATCCTTGCCGCGCGCGTCGATGATCATCTCCAGGGTGGCGCGATCCGGATTGATGAACGTCCCGTCCGCCGAGGCGACATAATGGTCGGCGGTGACCTTCTCGAAGAAGGACGGATCGACGTTGCGATCCGATCCGTGATGCGGCAGCTTGAGGATGTCGACATGGAGCCTGCCGTCGGCATCCAGCAGCTTCTCCTCCTTCAGCCCCTTCAGAACATAATCGCCGCGCGCATCGCCCGTCAGCAGCATCGACCTGCCCTCGAAGCGGGCCAGAACGACGATGCTCGAGAGATTGGGCACGGACGTGTCGCTGAAGGCGGCCAGCGCGGATTTCTCGTCCTTCGGCAGCTCCTCCGCGAATGTCTTCCGAAGCGCGTCGAGCTGCTTTGGCAGGGGCCCGGCGATGTGGAAGGTGAGGGCCGGCCCGAATTTAACCGGCACCTTCCCGACCACGCCGGGACGGACGAGCCCGCCGAACCCGATGTTGGTGAAATCCTTCTTGCCGAGCGTGACGAGGTCGTCACGCAGCTTCTTTCCGTTCGCGACGCTGGCCAGGACATGGCGCGCCGCCTGCCGCTGCTCGGCCTCGGGATCGTCATCCTCCTCCTCGCGGTCGACCTCCGTCAGAGTGTTGGCGCCGACCGACGCCGTCACCGAAGCGGTGACCGCGCCGACATTCTCGTCGTTGGAGACGCGTTCGAAACTGTTGTGCCAGAACTGGCGGACCGGAAATCGCCAAGGTCGTTCGGCTGTGTTTTCCGCCACCCATTCCTTCGTGAAGTCGGTGATTCCGAGGACATGATCGTCGTCGATATGGCTGACCATCAGCAGGTCGATCTCGAAGGACTGGGGGCGTTCCTTCAGGATCGCCTCAAGGCGCGGCTTCAGGAAAGGCTCCCAGACCTGCGACGGTCCGCCGTCGATCAGGATCAGTCCCGGATCCTCCCTGGTCCCGTAATGGAGCAGCAGGCAATCGCCGTAACGCGCCGGAACGGCCTCCAGGGTGAAAAAGCTCATCGTCGATCCTCTCTCAATAGGATTGCAGCGCGCGCAGGACGTCGAGCAGGCCGTGGCCCTGAAAGGCGCGCTCGCGGCCGAGGTCGGTTGCCGTGCTGCACAATATCTCCTTGATCCGCCGCGGCTGACGGTTGAGCTCCGGATAGCGCGCCATCAGCATCGCCGCGGCGGCGCTGACGTGCGGCGCGGCCTGGCTGGTGCCGTCGAGCGTTCCGGTCTCGTCATTGGGCAAGGTGCTTTCGATGCGCTCGCCGGGCGCGACGATGTCGGGCTTCAGCCGACCGTCCCCGGTGGGACCCCGGCTCGAGAAATAGGAAACGCCGTACGTGTGCGGATCGCGGCGGTGGGTGGCGCCGACGGTGATCACCGCGTCGGCATTGCCCGGGTCGGTGATGCTCACCGTCGCATAGCCGCGGAAGACCCCCTTCTCGGTGACGAAGCGCTGAAACCCGTTGTTGCCGGCCGCCGCGACCACGGTCACTCCGGCGCCGACCAGCCGCTCGCATTCGTCGCAGATCGGGGTCTGCCCGCAGGCATAGCTTTCCACCACGTGCGGGATCGAAAGGCTGAGATTGACGCCGTGGACGACGATATATTGGTTGTGGCTGTTGAGGTAGCGCACGAGCTGGAGCGCCCCGATCACCGCGAACTCGGTATCGTCGGTCGTCCCTGACAGGATTCGAAAGTCCATCAGCCGGATGTCGGGACAGACTCCGCGAAGCTTCGTCCTGGTTCGGTCCTTCTTCTCGCGCAGGTCGGCGCCGATGATCCCGGCGACATGGGTGCCGTGTCCGTCGATCGGAGTCGCCGGATCGACGACCGTGACGAGGGGCTCGATCGACGACCAGTCGAGCATCTGGGTCCGGTAGGATTGGTAGACATTCTCGAGATGCCCCTGCACCTTTTCCGGCGGCAGGCCCGAGCGCGCCTGGACGGTGGCGAAGGCCGGATTGTCGGTGACCACTCCGCCCAGGTCCGGATCGTAGGCCGGATTGAGGAGCTGGCGCAGGATCGAGAAGTCATAGGCCTTGAGGACCCGGCTTTTTGAGGTCGGGTCGAGCGGGTCGACCAGGAAAGCCTCGTGCCGATGATCGATTCCGGAATCGATCACCGCCCAGGTAATCGTTTCGCATTTGACGTCGAACACCCGGTAGGCCGCGTCCGCCTTGACCGTGGCGCGCGCATTCTCGTCGGCGAGGCGGATCGGGCGGTTGTTCGATATCCGCCAGATCAGCGGCGTCTCCTGGCCGTCCTGGCTGTCGAGCTTGGCCGCCTCGGCGATCGCCGGAAGAAGCCGAAGCAGCTCGTCGATCCGGGCTATGATCTTCGAGCGGTACGGCGTCAGGTCCCGGACTCGATCGATTCCCGTCGCTCCCGTTTCCTCGGCAACATAGATGATCGCGGTCAAAGTCAGGATTCGGGCCGTATCGAGCAGGTCGCCGCGAAGCGGGTCCGACTTCAGGACCGCTCTGGCTTCCTTCGTCGCGGCGGCGGGAAGCTCGGCCCACGCCTCCGGCGACAGCGCCGAATCGAACGCCTCCCAAAAGGCCTTTTTCGGGAATCGGGCGGGGAGCTTCTTGGCCGAGAAGGCTTTCCACGCCGTGCGCGCCCACAAAGTGCGCGGAAGCAGATAATGATTGAGCTCCTGGAAGGTCAGCCGCGCCGCGAGGAAGCTCTGCAGCGGCGCGAATTGCGCCCGCCCGAGAAGGGCCTTCCTTTCGTCGCCCGCCCCCTCGATCACGCTGTGCAGAAGCGCGAGCGCGGAGGTTGACTTAAGCGGTGTGATCAACAGATCCTGCGGCTTTCCCGGATAGGCGGCATAGCATTGCCACACTTCGGGGAGGATAGGCGTTTCCTGGGTGTAACGCTGGCGGTCGCCGCTGCCGTACAGGATGCGGTTGACGACGTCGGTACTGATCGCAATCTTCGCGGCCACGGACTATTCCCCTCGTCCAATGTCGCGGCTCTAGCACGAATCCGGCGCTCCGCAGCGTGACTTGAGTCACAGGGAACATCCCGGTCTCGGCAGGGCATTGGCGGTCCGGCCGGCGCCGCGCTATAGCCTTATCGGAGCCTTTCGGAGACAGCCATGGGACGTATCGATGCCATCGCGAGGGACATGAACATGCCCCCCCTCGAGTCCCTCGACATCCCGCCGATGAAGGATCGGGTGTCGGCCGAGGAATGGAAGATCCGGGTCGATCTCGCCGCCGCCTACCGGCTGGTCGCTCATTACGGCTGGGACGATCTCATCTTCACCCATCTCTCCGCCCGGGTACCGGGGCCGGAGCATCATTTCCTGCTCAATCCCTATCAGCTGATGTTCGAGGAGGTGACCGCCTCGAGCCTGGTCAAGGTGGGCATGGACGGCAATCCGGTCGGCGAAACGCCGTTCATGACCAACGCCGCCGGCTTCACCATCCATTCGGCGATCCACATGGCGCGCGAGGACGCCCAGGCGGTCATCCATCTCCACACGCCGCACGGCCAGGCCGTCTCCGCCCATGGCGAGGGTCTCCTCCCGCTCACCCAGACGGCGATGCTGATCCGCGACGAAATCGCCTATCACGATTATGAAGGAGTCGCCGTCGACCTCGAGGAGCGCGAGCGGATCGTCGCCGACCTCGGCGCCAAGGGGGCGATGCTGCTTCGGAACCACGGCACCCTGACGGTCGGCGACACGGTCGGCGAGGCGTTCGTGAAGATGTATTTCCTGGAGCGGGCGTGCGAGGCGCAGATCCTGGCGCTGTCGGCGGGCGAGGGCAATCTCAACAACCCGCCCCAGGGCTCGCCGGAAGTCACCGCCCAGCAGGGCAAGGTCGGCCTCAAGCTCGCCGCCGGGGCGCTGGCCTGGCCGGCTTTGCTGAGGAAGGCGTACCGGCTCGATCCGGGGTTCGCGACCTGAGGGAGGGATAAATCCTCCCCGCGCTTTCGCGGGGAGGAGGACCAGGCGAAGCCTGGTGGAGGGGTTCTTACTGGCCCCGAAGAACCCCTCCGCCGCGCTTCGCGCGGTCCCCCTCCCCCGGAAAACCGGGGGAGGAATTCGATCCTAGAACCGGAACCGTCCCGTCAGTCCGAAGGTGCGCGGCTCGGCGAGGAAGGCGGAGAAGATCTGCCGTCCGCCCGGGAATTGCGGATCGGCGAAGGCCGCGGTGCGGGCGCCTTCCTGGAAGGGCGAGTTGAACGCGACCTGGGTGTAGCCGACGTCGAAGATGTTCTGCGCCCAGGCTTCGATCGCCCAGCGCTCGCCTCGGCCGCGAAGACCGATGCGGGCGTTGAAGATGGCGTAGCTGTCCTGCTCCTTCTGCGGGAACAGGTCCGAACCGGTGTTGAAGTCGCTCGTCATTCGGCCGTCGACGTAGAAGAGCGCGCTCAGCCCCGAGCTTCCGATCTTCGGAGTCCAGCCCAGCGAGCTGGTGACGACGATCTCGGGCGCGTTGGAGAGGTTGTCGCCGGGCAGCTTGCGAAGCGCCGGATCGAGCGGAGCGCCGCTGTCGTTGCCGACCAGCTGCGACCGGTAGTGGGTGTTGGCGTAGGTGAGGCCGAGGGTGAAGTTGAGGTCCCGGCGTACCCGGAGCGCACTCTCCAGCTCGACGCCTTCGGAGCGGACGCCGTAACCGACCTCGCCGGCCGGACAGGCGCCGGTCCCCGCGGCGGGGTTGGCGGTCGGATTGGCCGGCGGCGGGGCGACGAAGTTCGGAGCGCCCGGAAGGATGCTCTGGTCCCGGTCCGCGCCGCCGAGATCCACTCCGCAGCCGTTCACCGTCTGCACGAGGAAGACGGTGCCGTTGAACGTGTTCAGCTGGAAGTTCTTGAAATCCTGGCGGAACAGGACGGCGTTGAGGGTCAGCGGTCCGCGCGAGAATTTGGCGCCGATCTCATAGGCGGTGTTGATCTCCGGATCGAACTGGAGATTGCCGACCAGCGCCTGGGCCCCGCCCGGGGTCACCGAGAAGGGCAGCACCGGAGCCTTCAACGCCGAGCGGTCGAGGTTGAAGCCGCCCGCTTTGTAGCCGCGCGACCAGCTTCCGTAGATCATCAGATCGCGGCTCCACTTGTAGGAGAGAATGCCGGTGCCGGTGAACTCGTCCTCGTCGCGATCGTCGGTGATGGTGACTCCGTTCAGCTCAGCGGTCGAATTACCCTGGCAAGTGAGGCCGATCAGGCCGGCCGCGAGCGGCGCCAGGCCGGGATTGGCGAGGAGCGGGATCAGCGCCGCCTGCTGCTGCTGGCAGGCGATGTTGTCGTTGCCGAAGGTGGCGTTCAGCTCCTTCTTCTCGTTCGTGTAGCGAAGGCCGACGGTCAGCGCGAGCTTGTCGGTGATGTGGAAGATGTTGTGGGTGAACAGCGCCCAGTTGCGGCTATCCTGGCGATAGGTGTCGAGCGTGCTGCCCTTGTCGTTGACCGAATCCAGCCGGTCGAAAGCGGCGAGCACCAGCGGACCGGCCGCGCCGAACGGTGACGGGATGCCCGGAGCGAGCGCCCCGCCGATCACCGCGCGCCCGGTCGGGCTCAGGCAGCCTGCGGTGGTTGGGCTGTAGAAGCCGGCGAGGGCGGTGCCGGAGAGCAAACGGCAGGTGGCGAAGCGGCCATATTGGGCGCCGAACCTGAGATTGTCGGTCACCGTCAGACTCTCGTCGGCGAAATAGCCGCCGACCAGCCAGTCGAGCTTGTCGCCGAAGGCCTTGCCCTGGAGCCGGAGCTCCTGGGTAAAGGTTTTGAACTGCCGCTCGAGGCCGCCGTTCACCGGCGAGCGGTAGAGGATGTCGACCGGGCTGTAGTCGATGTCGCCCGGCTGGCCGGAGACATAGTCGCGATAGGCGGTGATCGACGTCAGGCTCACGTTCTCGTTGAGGTCGTAATTGATCTCGGCGGACAGGCCCCAATCCCGCGTATCGCCCTCGTAGGTGCGGCCCGGAGTGACGTAGATGTCGCGGCTGAACGGATCGTTGAAGGCGACCAGCGGCGTTCCAAGGTCGCGCAACACGTTGATGATGTTGTTGCCGGCGGGGTTGACCGCTCCGCCGACCAGGATCGGCGTGGCCGGCTCGTTGAGGTTGCCGATCGCCGGATTGAAGTCGCGGTCGAGATAGACGGCGCCGCAGCAGGCTTCCTCGCGGCGCGTATAGTCGCCGATCAGGCGGATCGAAAGGTCGGAATTGGGCTCGAACAGCAGCTGGCCGCGAAGGAACAGGCGGTTGCGGTCGTTGACGTCCTCGTCATTGTTGACGTCGTGGTAAAATCCGTCGCGCCGCGCATAGACGCCGTCGATCCGGAAGCCGAGCGTGTCGCCGATCGGTCCGGTGATCCCGGCGTCGGCGCGGATATAGTCGAAATTGCCGTAGGTCAGCGAGCCGAAGCCTTCGAACTCGTTCATGTTCGGCTTCTTGCTGATGACGTGGATCAGGCCGGCGGACGCGTTGCGGCCGAACAGGGTGCCCTGCGGTCCGCGAAGCACCTCGATGCGCTCGATCTCGCCAAGCTCGTTGAGGCCGACGCCGCTGCGCGAGCGATAGACTCCGTCGACGAAGACGGCGACCGAGCTTTCGAGGCCGGGATTGTCGCCGACCGTGCCGATGCCGCGGATTCGCGCCGAGCCGTTGGCCTCGCTCCCGGTCGAGGAGACGAGCAGCGACGGGGCGAGCTGGTTCAGCTGGCGGATGTCGGACGCGCCGCTGTTCTGAAGCGACTGCGCCGAAACCGCCGAGACGGCGATCGGAACGTCCTGAAGGATCTGGGTGCGGCCCTGGGCGGTGATGACGATGTCGCCCTCGTCGGTCGTTGCCACGGCGTCGGTCGGAGTGACGTCGGCGTCCGCATTGACCTCGCCCGCTTCTTCGACCGGGCCGGGCTCGGCGGTCGGGCTGGTCTGATCCTGAGCGTAAGCAGGCGCCGCGAGGAGCGCACACAGGCCGGCCGAAACGAGCCAAAAGGACTTCGACATATTCCCCTCTCCCTTTTTGGGTTTGGGGCCAGAGCTACTGAAAAGGACCGGCGCCTGCCAGCCGGAATCCGCACTTTTCTGCGGGTTTCCGGCCCTTATGGCAATCGCGCAACAATAGAGTTTCGAAACGAAACTCTCAATATTCGCCGCCGCTACGGAAAGCTGCCGTTTCCGTAAAGGTAAAGGACGCGACGGCGGCTCACCTCCCGTCATCCCGGCGAAACCCGGGACCTCGGGGAGACCCGTCGAGCCTTCTCGTCCTGGGGGTCCCGGCTTTCGCCGGGATGACGGGAGCGCCCCCTGCCCCTTACTTCGGCGCCAGCACCATCAGCATCTGGCGGCCTTCCATGCGCGGATGCTGCTCGACCTTGGCGGTCTCGGCGACGTCGGCCTGGACCCGCTGCAGGAGCCGCATTCCGAGCTCGCCATGGGCCAGCTCGCGGCCGCGGAAGCGCAGGGTGATCTTCACCTTGTCGCCCTCGCCGATGAAGGCGAAAACCTTTTTCATCTTGGTGTCGTAATCGTGGTCGTCGATATTCGGACGCATCTTGATCTCTTTGATCTCCTGCGTCTTTTGCGACTTGCGGGCGAGATTGGCCTTTTTCTGGGCCTCGTATTTGAACTTGCCGACGTCGAGGAACTTGCACACCGGCGGATCGGCGTTGGGCGAGACTTCGACGAGGTCGAGACCGACTTCGGCGGCCTGCTCGATCGCTTCGGCGGTCAGGAGCACCCCGATATTCTCGCCATTCTCATCGATCACGCGCACCTTGGGCACGGAGATGAATTCGTTGAAGCGGGGGCCGTTCAGGGGCGGCGCCTGCGGGCGCCGGATCATGGGCGGACGTATAACAATGTCTCCTGAGGTTGAAGTTCAGCCCACCACCTAGTGGTTCCGGGGCTCGAATGAAAGACGAGAGGGAGGCGCGCGAACGCTTTTGTAGGCCCGCTGTGGCGGATGGGTCGCGAAGTCGCGCCGTCATCCCGGCGAAAGCCGGGACCCATGAACACCGCAATATGAAATTGAAAACCGCCGGCGTTCATGGGCCCCGGATCACGCCCGGGGTGACGGTCAGCGCAGATCCGGCGGCAGTGCTTCCTTCGCCAGCCTTTCCACTACCTCGTCCAGCCCCAGCACCTCCTGCCGAGCGCCCTCGCCGAGCGGCCGAAGCGCCACCGTCCCCTCTTCCGCCTCGCGCTTGCCGACGACGAGCAGATTGGGGACCTTGGCGAGGCTGTGCTCGCGCACCTTGTAGTTGATCTTCTCGTTCCGAAGGTCGGTCTCGACCCTGAGGCCCGCCGCCGCCAGCCTCGCCGCGACCTCGTGCGCATAATCGTCGGCGTCGGAGACGATCGTCGCAACCACCGCCTGAACCGGCGCCAGCCAGAGCGGGAAGCGGCCGGCATGATGCTCGATGAGAATCCCGATGAAGCGCTCGAACGACCCCAATATGGCGCGGTGGAGCATGACCGGCCGGTGGCGCTGCCCATCCTCGGCGACATAGCTGGCGTCGAGCCGCTCGGGCAGGACCGTGTCGGTCTGGATCGTCCCCACCTGCCAGGTCCGCCCGATCGCGTCGGTGAGGTGGAATTCGAGCTTGGGCGCATAGAAGGCGCCCTCGCCCGGAAGCTCCGCCCAGCCGAACTCCGCCGTGTCGCGGCCGGCCGCCTTGACGGCGTCGCGGAGCGACTGCTCGGACCAGTCCCACATTTCCTCGCTTCCGAACCTCTTCTCGGGGCGGAGCGCGAGCTTGATCTGGTAATCGGGGAAGCCGAGGTCCTTGTAGACCGTGTCGAGCAGGTCGAGGAACAGCCTGACCTCCTCGACGAGCTGGTCCTCGCGGCAGAAGATGTGGGCGTCGTCCTGGGTGAACTGGCGGACCCGCAATATGCCGTGCAGCGCGCCGTGCGGCTCGTTCCGGTGGCACACGCCCATCTCGGCAAGCCGGATCGGCAGGTCGCGGTATGACTTGATCCCCTGGCGGAAGATGAGGATGTGCGCCGGGCAGTTCATCGGCTTGAGCGCCATCCAGTCGCCCTCGCCCGAGATGATCGGCCCCTCCTCCTCGGTGTTGGGCACCTCGTCGGGGATGACGAACATGTTCTCGCGATATTTGCCCCAATGGCCGGACTGCTCCCACTGGCGGGCGTCCATCACCTGCGGGGTCTTGACCTCCTCATAGCCGGCGGAGTCGAGGCGGCGGCGCAGATAGGCCTCGAGCTGGCGCCAGACGACGAAGCCGGCGGGGTGCCAGAAGACGGAGCCGTGCGCTTCGGCCTGGAGATGGAACAGGCCCATGTCCTGGCCGATCCGGCGATGGTCGCGCTTGAGGGCCTCCTCGATCCGGACCAGATGCGCGTCGAGCTGCTTCTTGTTGAGCCAGCCCGTCCCGTAGATTCGCGAGAGCATCGCGTTCTTCTGGTCGCCGCGCCAATAAGCGCCGGAGACCCGGGTCAGCTTGAACGCCTGCGGATCGACCTTGCCGGTCGAGGCGAGGTGCGGGCCGCGGCACAGGTCGATCCAGCCGCCCGAGCGGTACATGGTGATCGTCTCGTGCTCGGGAAGCTCCATCACCCACTCGGCCTTGAAGCTCTCGCCCTGCTCGACGAACAGCCGCCGCACGTCCTCGCGGGACCACACTTCCCGTACAAGCGGCTCGTCGCGGGCGATGATCCGGCGCATCTCCTCCTCGATCGCCGGCAAATCCTCCTCGGTGAAGGGGCCGCGCTCGGGCGCCGGGGCGAAATCGTAATAGAAGCCGTCGTCGGTCGCCGGCCCGAACGTGATCTGGGTGCCGGGGAAGAGGTTCTGGACCGCCTCGGCGAGGATGTGGGCATAATCGTGGCGGACCAGCTCGAGCGCGTCGGCCTCGTCGCGCGCGGTGATCAGCGCAAGCTCCGAATCGCCCTCGAGCGGACGATTGATATCGCGCACCTCGCCATTGACCCGCGCCGCCAGCGCGGCCTTGGCGAGCCCGGGCCCGATCGCCGCGGCGACGTCGGCCGGAGTCGTCCCCGGAGCGACCTCGCGCACCGAGCCGTCGGGAAGCCTGATCTTGAATTGCTCTGTCATGACCGGGCGCATGTAGCGGCAGGCTCGCGCCATCTCCAGCCCCTCGCACCAACTCGCGGCCGAAACGATTTCGTGTTATTCTGCGCCGGCTCCGATCGGGAGCTTTGACCGTAAGGGGGATCAAATGAGAAAGTTCATTACTGCGACCGTCTCGGCCGTCCTTTGTCTCGCGTCCGTGGCGCCGGCCGCGGCCCAGAACTATCGCGCGGAGGGCTTCGACGGGCCGCGCGGGGTCAACGCCACCTTCAACATGCGAATCCCGCTCGGCCGGGCGCCCGCCGCCAGGGCGAAGCCGACCTACGGCCTCACCTTCGGAATGGGCAAGACGGTCGGCGCCGGGCTGGACGGCCGTCCGGTCAACCGCCAGCTCACCCTCGGCGATATCCGCTTCAACCAGCAGGGCAAGCTCAACAAGGCCCAGCTGGCGAGCTTCGACCTCGCCCATCTCGACGCGGACAAGAGGCTCAACATGACGGGCGGAGACAATACGCTCTGGATCGTCGTGGGAGCGGTCGCGGCCGGAGTCGCGGTGTGCCTGCTCGCCGATTGCTTCAACAGCGACGACGAGGGCGACATCGACTGACCGGGACAGGGCCGGCGGGGCGCCGGCCCTTCCTTCGTTTGTGACGAGCGTGCGGTGCCGTTAGGGTCCGCGCATGGACGATCCTGACTATCTCACGCGCGGCCTCCACCGCCTGGCGCGGCGCTATCGGTCGGGCCGCGGGCCGACGATCGTCTTCCTGGCCGGCTACATGTCGGACATGGACGGCGGTAAGGCGACCGCGCTCGATGGCTGGGCCCGGGCGCAGGGACGGGCGATGCTTCGCTTCGACTATGCCGGCTGTGGCCTCAGCGAAGGCGAGTTCGACGCCCAGACGCTCGCCGGCTGGCGCGACGACGCCCTCGCCATGATCGACGGCGTCGAGGGGCCCCTCGTCCTGGTCGGCTCCTCGATGGGCGGCTGGCTGATGCTGCTCTGCGCGCTCGCCCGGCCCGAGCGGATCCGGGCGCTGGTCGGGATCGCCGCCGCGCCCGATTTCACCGACTGGGGCTTCACCGCCGGGCAGAAGGCGGCGCTCCTCGAGGCCGGACGGCTCGAGGAGCCTTCGCCTTATGGCGAGGCGCCCTACGTCACCACCCGCGCTTTCTGGGAGAGCGGCGAGGCGCTGAAGCTGCTGCACGGCGAGATCGCCGTCACCTGCCCCGTCCGGCTGCTCCACGGTCTCGAGGACGAGGACGTGCCCTGGCGGATCTCCCGCCGGCTGCTCGAGCGGCTGCGCTCCGCCGATGTCCGCATGACCCTCGTCAAGGGCGGCGACCACCGGCTCTCCCGCCCGGCCGACATCGCGCTGCTCATCGCGACCGTGGCGGATCTGGCTGACAAGGGTGCTGGACATTATATAGATGACAAAGCATCTTGAAACAGCTATCGAGTCGGGCGACAGGCCGGCGCTAGAGACTGAGATTACAGAAGGTATGGTAGAAGCCGGGATTGAGGTTTTTGCCGATTACGATCCGTCGGTCGACTCGCTCGGGCCGGTATTACGCGAGGCCTTTGGCGCTATGATGCGTGTAGGTCGGGAAGTGGGCGTAAGATAAACTCCGGTTTCCATCATAGCGGCATAAAATGTTTGGTGCGTCTCTGTGATTGCGCGCCCCAGCGCGGCCAGTTCCTTATTCCCCTGGCGGTGCTTAACCCCGGCACCTTTGCCCCTATGAACTTCTGCAAATTCCCCTGCCGCATCAGAAGGATCTAGGGATCGATGTCCGTGGACCGCTCTATTCCGCAGTTCCAAGAGGTTCTTTCCGTCTTGGAGGCCATGTCGAACAGTTTTTAGGGCCTGGATCGCGGCGCCCGGGGCCTGAAGGTGGACGGCCAGCCGAATAGCGAAGTTGGTGCGCTGTAGGATGTCTAGTCCACCGGTAATGATTTTGCCTGTATCCTTATCCATTCTGAGCATCGACCAGACGGCGAGGGCCAGCAGAAATTCTAGGTGAGCCCATTGGAAACAGATGTTGCCGATCTGCACGTTCCTGTCGTTAAGCAGGATCGATTGCTGAGGAGTTAGCGCCATGTCGGATGATCCAAAGAACGAAGATGCCTATCCCGAAGCTGAGACTACGGCGCGCAGCGAAGCCACGCTGCGGCGCATGCTGGCGACACCTCCGGAGAATCACAAGCCGCTTGGTAGAGAGAAGACGGGCAAGCGTCCGAAACGAGAGAATGTGAAGTGACTCCGGACGGCTGGGCCGTGATCGGCGTAGGGGCGCTATTATTTCTCGCCATTAGAGCCGTGGTGGACAGGCTTAGTCGCGCGATCCAAGTTTTGGAGCATATCAGCGATGAAGCCGCATTCTCGAATAAGGACAAGCGCGAGCTAGAGCGCATCCAGCAGGACTAGCTTGCCGATCGGCAGGCATAAGCGTATCCGAAATCTGCACTCCTGAACGTGGTAGGGAGGGAGTGCCCGCCATTGGCGCGCGCACACAGGCACCGGCTTCAGTCGGGTGGCCTGCCGAATAAAATACCCGAAAGGGAAATAAGCAGGGCGCGACTCCCTGTGTGCTCGCGCTACCAACCGCCCGGCTACCGGGCGGGGCGGTAGCAGGGAACACATTATGACGCACCAATCGTCTCGCGCTGAGCTGGCGCTCGTTGCCCTTTCCTGGGCCATTCTCTTTTTCACGATTCTAGCAGCGCTTCGGATCTGGATTAGCGCCCCTCGCTAATCCGGACGCCCGCCGCTGGCTTCCCGGCGGGCGGGGACCGGAGCAATGCTGAACACAGGGCTCCGGTCCCCAATTATCGGCATAGCCGCGCCTAACCGAGCACCAGCTTCCAATTCCCTTTGGCCGAGCTGAAATCGAATTCTGTG
>Ga0190275_10000383_pt1 | contig 40518 bp, 33 predicted proteins | sample Popmic550T_FD_133745 | JGI IMG/M metagenome (GOLD analysis project Ga0190275, IMG submission 133745) | Populus adjacent soil microbial communities from riparian zone of Yellowstone River, Montana, USA - 550 T | ecosystem: Environmental > Terrestrial > Soil > Riparian zone > Trees stand | place... | reverse complement strand
GGGATCGCGATCGGGCCCGAACTCCTCGGCCTCGCCCACACCGACGACTTCATCGACTTCTTCTCCAACCTCGGCCTCGGGATGCTCTTCTTCTTCGCCGGCTACGAGATCGACTTCGACCGGATCAAGGGCAGGCCGATCAAGCTCGGCGCGCTCGGCTGGCTGCTCTCGATCGCGCTCGCCTACGGGATCGGCGGCGCCCTGGCGGCGGCCGGCGTGGTCGTCTCCTTCCTCTACACCGGCTCGGCGATGGCGACGACGGCGATCGGCACCCTGATCCCGATCCTGCGCGACAACGGCGAGCTCAAGACCCGCTTCGGCACCCACCTGCTGGCGGCCGGCGGCGCCGGCGAGTTCGGCCCGATCCTGCTGGTGACCCTGGTCCTCTCCACCACCAACCCGCTGCACGAGGCGGCGATCCTGCTCGCCTTCGTCGCCCTGGCGCTGGTCCTGGCGGTGGGCTCGATGCGCTATGCCTGGCGCGGCTGGCCAGCGCTGGAGCGGACCTTCGAGTCGAGCAGCCAGCTGGCGGTGCGGATCACCGTCGTCCTCGTCTTCGGGCTGGTCCTGCTCGCCGGCCAGCTCGGTCTCGACATCCTGCTCGGCGGCTTCGTCGCCGGCATGATCGTGCGGCTGGCCCTGAAGGGGCAGGAGCTGGACATCTTCGAGTCGAAGCTGACCGCAGTCGGCTTCGGCTTCTTCGTCCCCTTCTTCTTCGTCTCCAGCGGCATCGAGTTCGACCTCGCCGCGCTCGGCTCGGTCGGGGCGATGGCGAAGCTGGCCATGTTCTTCGCCCTCTTCCTGGTCGTCCGCGGGGCCCCGGCGCTGCTGCTCTACCGCGGGGTGCTCAGCGCCCGCGACCGCGCCGCTCTCGCCTTCTACTCGGCAACCGAGCTGCCGCTGGTGGTCGCGATCACGACGATCGCCACCGAGAGCGGCCACATGGAGACGACGACCGCGGCCGGCCTGGTCGGCGCGGCGATGCTCTCGACGCTCGTCTTCCCCTTCGTCGGCCTCGCCCTGCGCCGGCGCTCCGAGCAGGAAGAGCGGGGGAGCGGGCCGCCGGACGCGGGCCCCTCCCCACTCGGAGAAGGGCCCGCCGCCCGGCCGGGCCTGGCGAGCTAGCGGCGGATCAGCTTCAGCCGCTTGTAGACCGTCGCCTTGGCCGGACCGGCCTTGACCGTCTGCTTGAAGAGGAGCCGCTTGCGCTGGACCAGCTTGGCTCTGGCCTTCGGCTTCACCTTCAGCACCAGCGTCTTCGCCTTGCCCTTGGCGACCTTGCTGGTGCGCCTAGTGGTGGCCGGCCTGCGCTTCGCCAGCAGGCCCTGCAGCGAGACCCGGCAGGCGTAGCCGACCTTGGCCGGACAGGGTCGCTTGACGAAGAGGCGGTTCCCTTTGAGGACCGCGGTGCCGCCCCCGCTCGACTGCATCAAAGACAGCAGCTGCGCGTCCGAGAGACCGCCGGCGCCGCCCCTGCCCCCCGCACCGCCTTTGCCGCCGGGCCCATCGCCGCCACCGACATTCGAGGTGCCGGTCGTGAGCGCGACGTTGTCGAAGCGCAGGGCAGTCGATCCCAGCAGGCCGACGTTGGCCAGCGACGAGCTGGTTTCGGCCGCGATCGAGATCGCGTAGGTGTGACCGGCGATCAGGGTCGCCGCCCCGCCTTTGCCCGCGAAGCCGGCCCCGGCGGCCACCGTGTCGGTGACGACCTCGGTGTTGACGCCGCTGGTGCGGTCGAGCAGCGTCACCGCGTAGGTCGCGGTCGGCGCCAGATCGAGCAGGTTCGCGGTCGCCAGCTCGCGATCGAGGCGCAGCGTCGCGGCGCCACCTTCGCTCGCTTTGAAGTTCGGCGACTCGAAGGCCGCCGTGGATTTGAACAGGCCGCCGAGGTTGACGAGGATCGTCGTTTTCGCCGCCAGCGAGCCGGCCGGGTTCCCACCGCCCTCGTCATACCCCGCGGTGGTCGTGCAGAGGCCCATCAGCGGGATGTTGCAGGTGGGCTCGACGGGCGTGTGCCAGCCTTCGGGGCCGCCATTGAAGCTGCCGCCGCCGGGTGGGTAGACGCTTGCCGCCCGCGCCTGCCCTACGCCCACCAGGAGCAGGGCGACCGCACCCAGGCCACAGATGGCCGCCGTCCATCGGCTTGGAGTTTCGATGAATCGAGTCACGGTGTTCCTTTCGTAGTCCCCCCTGCCAAGCAGGATTCTCGATCCATAGAAGACCCGTTACTTAAAATTCTCAACCCCGATACCCAGTTTTTTGGACAATCGTTCGATAAAATGGACGATCGTCAACCCTCCGCGACGCCTGCGGCGAGGAACCCGCGATCCCGTAAGATCCGCCTTCGAGGGCGCGTAGCTCAGTGGGAGAGCGCTCGCTTCACACGCGAGAGGTCGCTGGTTCGAAACCAGCCGTGCCCATCCGGTTTCCCGGTGTAGAGCCAAGATTCAGGTGGTGGTTCAAGACCAGTTCTGGACTTGGCTCTACAGCACGATTCGCAAGATCAAGCGACTCGCTTACGCCTTGAATCTATCCGGCGAGCCGGCGGAGCCATCACGCAGGTACGTTTGCCCCGGCCGACTGATTGATCTCGCTCTGGCGCGCACCCGAGCGGGAATCTGCTGACTACGGCTCCACTCGCTGAGGCAGCGCGCGCGAGACACCCGGGTCGTAGGGGTAGCCGCTCTGCCCGCCGACCTCTAGGCGAAAGACATAGGTCGTGGGCGTCGTCGTCTTTTTGAAGCGGTAGCGCATGAGAATGCTGCCGCCCGCGCGGGTCTCGTAGCGGCGCATCACGCGCCAGCCCCTCTTTCCATCCTTGACCCGCAAGACGACCATGACCTTCTCGTTGTAGGGGCCGGGAATCGAGCCCTTGAACACCGCGACGCCCCCGTTGCGGACAACCGGCCGGCCCAGCGCGAAGCTCGGGCGGACCCTCGTCCGCAACGTCGCCGCGGCGGTGATCTCCCGCTGGTCGGGTCGATAGACCAAGGCGAGGTTCCGAGAGGGTCCCGCCCCGACCGGGAACTGATAGCCACCGTCCGGTCCGGTCACGGCCATGCCGAGGAACTGGCGCTCGCGGTCGGTGACCACGGTGCTGTAGACGCAGATCGGGGCGTTGGCGAGCCTGCCGGCGCCCTTGAGCTGGCCGGTCAGGGTCGCGCCCTCGCCCTGGCGCACGACGATCGTGTTCTCGCCTTTGTCGCCCAGCCCCGCGATCAGCGCCGTGCCCCCGGCATCGGAGCGAACGCAGCTGTAGGACAGCGGTGCCTGCACCGGAGCGCCGACGTTGCCCTCTGCGTCTGAGAGCCACAGGCGCAGGCTGGAGGCTCCGCGCTCACGCGGCGCCTCCAGATTCGGGACGGCCTGGGGATTGTCTGCGGCGATGGTCTTGGTCGCCACCACCACATCCCCGGCGCTGCTCAGCACTTGGTAGTGGACGGCCGCGATCGGCGAGCCGGCGTCGGTGATGTTGCGCCAGCGCACGTCAAACGCCTGGGCGGCGCGGGTGGTCATAGGCGCCGCGATCGAGAGTTCCTGCGGCGCTGCCGGCGGAGTCGTGTCGCGGGGGATCGGCGCATAGGCCGATGGGCCGACATGGCCGACTTCATCCTCAAGTCGGACCCGCAGCTGGTAGGCGCCGGCAGCTTTGGGGCCTTCGACCTTCGGCAGCTGCGTCGGGTTCGTGTCGGTCAGGACCTTCTCCGCGACGACGACCTTGCCGGCGGCGTCGACGATCTCGTAGTGGACCTTGGTGATGGGCGAGCCGTGATTTACGGGCAGGGAGAAGGACGCCCCGAAGCGGTCCAGGTAGCGCTGCGGGTTCTCGCTCGTCACCCGCAGGCCGATCGGGGCATCCGGGGCGCTGTTGTCGGTGCGGATCGTCCTCTCCGCGCAGGATTGGCCGCCGGTGTTGTCGAGCCCCTGGTACTGGCCGTAGTCCTGGGCGCAGACCTGGACCCCGTGGGCGCCGTCGGCGAGGCTGGCGGTGTTGAGTGAGACCGCGCGCCCGAAGGGACCGCCGGTCGGGCAGGGCCGGTAGGTGCGCGCCCACTCGCCGCTTTCGGCGGAGGTGCCGATGGCACCGCTGCACTCGGGCCAGTGATCCCATTCCCAGCGCTGGGCGCCGTCGACCTTCATTCGCTCCACCCGCACCCCCGAGCCCTGCTCGGAGAAGCTGAAGTTCACGCTCTGGGTGCCGCGCACCCAGCGGCCTGACATCAGGTCCGAGCCGGTGTCGGTGAAGCCGATCTGGGGCACCGATTCGTCAGAGAGGACGAACAGGAAGGTGTTCGCGTCGGTCAGGTTGAGGTTGGAGCGATCACAGCCCTGGGGCTTGACGCACTGCATCTCGAAGACGTAGCGGGTGAAGTCGTAGTAGCTCGGCGCTGGCCAGCGGTGCAGGGTGAACGGCCCGGTCGTTCCCCATTCAAGGCCGGTGTTCGGCAGGCCGACCGCCTGAGTCAGCATCTGCGCCGTGCAGCAGGCGCCAGCAACCCAGATCCGAGAGCGCCAGCCTTCGTTGAAGAAATAGGGCTGGCGGGTCCACGTGCTGGCGGCCTTGAAGTGGACGGCAGGCGGCGTGTCGAAGACCATGTTCCCGTAGGCGCCGTGCCCGGCGAGCCCTCCCCCCTGGGTCTCGGCGATGCGCAGGAAGGCGGCGCCGCCGGCCGGGTCGGGCGCCGCGAAGCAGTGGTTCTCGAAGCTGAAAATGCCGACCGGGTTTTGCGGGCTGGCCGTGTTCGTGTTCGTGGTGTAGGGCAGAGCGCCGCTGCCGCCCGCGCAGGCGAGCATCTTGTAGTGGGCGGCGCTGGCGGTGGCTGCGCAGATGAGCGCGATGACGAAGGTCAGCCCAATCAGGCATAGGGCTACTGGCACCGGGCCTCGGCCCGGATGGCTTGCTCGAGATGACATCCCCTGCTCCTTTGTCTCTGCCGACCGGGCTCGGGGACGGCGCTAAGTCCGTTCCTCCTTCCGACGTGCGCTCGCACTCCCCATGCTGCGAGGCGGGCGCCGAAAGTGGGCGTTCCGACGATCTGGCTGGTATCTGAATAGGCAAACAGACGGGTACGTCAGATAGAGCGGCCAGGCGCCCCCTCAACATTCGTCTAGGGCCTATCTGCGACACCAACAGCACGACCGGAGAGACCATTCGGGCATCCGATCGGAGTCACTGCGGCCGCGCGGCGGTGAGAACCCGCTGCGAAACGCCCTTCCCAAACACAGCCTGAATAAGACGAAGCCTCATACGCTGACTACGGGCTAACTTCGAACTCGATCCGAAAACCGTGAGCGTGGCCGCCAGCCGCCCGTCCTGCTCGTTGAGGAGCTGCCGGCCCCGACCATTGAGATTGATCTGAATCGGAGTCCTCACACTGCCGGGCACCGAGAAGGGCGTCGTTCCAACAACCCTCAGAGTCGACTTCCGCCCCTCATTGCCGAGCCACTGCTGTCTTGCGGTGAGCGTCAACCGCCCAGCGCAGCGAGAGCCGCCGATACAGGTGGCGGGGAGGGTCACGGTGCCGCCCGCCCGGATCCGAATCGTCCGTCGGGCCATTGTCAACCTTCCCGGGTAGGGGTCCGATGGAGCTGCCTCACGACCCGGTGGAGGCGGTAGCGAGGCTCGAAGAGGCGCCTGCCGATCGTCGCCGGGAACGATGCGGCCGATCGCATAGGGAGATCCTCCATCGGTGAACCACAGGCTGCCGTCGGAACCGGCGACGATGTCCGATGGCTGACTGCCCGCATTGAGTCCATCGAGAAATTCCGTGACCGAGCCCGTCGGGGTCATGCGTCCGACCGCACCGCTCCTCACCTCACTGGTGGCGGTAAACCAGAGGTTGCCGTCGGCGCCCCAAACGATCCGCTTTGGCGTGCGTCCTTTGTCGTGGCCCGGGAAGGGAAACATCGTGGCGATGCCCGTGGAGGTGATCTGACCGATACCGGACCCGCGGGCGGCGTACCAGAGGTTTCCGTCCGGCCCGGTGAGGATGCCCTGCGAGTAGTAGCTGGCGAACACCCCCTTGAACTCCGTGATCGTGCCACTCGGAGTGACCCTTCCGATCGCTTCTTCTGGAGGATCGATGAACCAGAGGTTGCCGTCCGGCCCGGCGACAATGTCCTGGGGACGGCTGTCTGCGCCGAGCCCCACCCCAAACAGCGTGATCGTCGTGCCTTTCTCCGTGCTGGCGATCCTGCCGATTGCCGCCGTCGTCTTTTCGCCGTAGGTCATCCACATATTGCCATCAGGCCCGGCAACGATCTCGCTCGGATAGCCGGGCAGGTTGAACTGACCGATCGCGCCTCCCGTAGTCGCGTATCCGACAGCTGGCCGGGTGCCGCCGGTGGATGCGAACCAGATGTGTCCTTCGGGTCCGACGGCAAGCTCGTCCGGGTCCGTATTCGCGTGGATGCCCGCGCTGAACATCGTGATCTCACCGGTGGTGTCGATCCGGCCGATCCCCGGAGGGTTCGATGCCCCAAACCACAGATTGCCGTCCGGCCCGACAACGATCTCCTGCGGCGCCCCGCTTAGCCCGTCGCTGAACTCGGTAATCGTCCCGTTCGGCTTGACCCGCCCGATCGCGCTGGTTTCTTTGTCATAAATGCTGAACCACGGGTTCCCATCCGGCCCCAGGACGATGTCATGCGGGCGTCCAGAGAGACCACTGCTGAACTCGACGACGCTCGTCGGCGCAGCAAAGACCTGTCCTACCCAGAGCGACGAGGCCACCACCGCGACAGCCCCGGCCAAACCCAATCGCCGAGTCCAACGCCAGACCCAGGTCTTGATCAGAATCCCTCCTGTCATTCGTGGTGACCGTCGGAGGGTGGTAGCGCCGGGCCGGGGATGACCCTTCCCCCGTCGATGCTCAGAAGGCGGACCCTGACGAGGTCGCGCACCGCTCGCTCCACAGCATCCCCTTCACCATCGAGCGAGAAGCGCCGCGCTAGCTCCAAGATCGTGTCGTGATGGCCTTCGCCGACAACATGGTTGAGAATGGCTGACTGCATTCTCAGATTTTCGTAAGAGGGATATGCCAGGTCATTCGCCTGAACCGGAACGCAGTCTTCCCCCATCGGCGTTGCATGCCGTGAAGCTCAGTGCGGGTCGTATCGCGCCGAGTTGCAGGGGCGCCCACACGCAATGGTGGGGAGAAGGGCGCCCCTGACAACGGTGGCCTTGCTAGTTGCCCGCCCAAGCTCGGGCAACTCCCCTTGTCAGCAAGCTTCAAAGCGCGATTGACCATCAATGCCATACCTCGGCTGGTCATGGACTGAACAACGGCGCGACTAGGGACGCCAATTTTGGAAGAAGCACCCGGCGCTCCCCGTCCGTCCGGGGAGGGGGAGCCGAAGCAAGCCCAGCCATCAGCGACCTTCCGCCGCACTTGCCGAAGCCGTCGTAAAGAAAGCCACGGCGCCCATGAACGGCCGTAGTGATGAACCGCTGGGGGCGGCTCGTTTGCGGCTTTGCTTATCGAGCACCTCAAGTGCGCTCAAGGCATCCCGCATGACGGTGGCTGCTTCCTGCCGCCCAGCTGCGTCAAGCGAGAGCGTCACTGCGCTGAGCGTTGTGTCCCCTTGGTCGCTGGCCCCCGCTTTGAGCGCCGCGATCAGCTCGCCGGTGAAGCTCTTAAGCGAGGCCATGATGACGCTGCCCTTCAGACTGCGAGGCACCGAGCGCCAAAGCTGATGGCCTATGAATGACTCGGGAAGCGCCCTGTAGAAATGCTCAACGGCGCCCCGTTTCTGTTTGGTGCGGGTGAGTTCGATGCAACCGCACTTGTGGAGAATTTTCGCGTGGTAGGCGGCCTTCGGAAGACTTTCGTCGAGGATTCCTGCAAGCTGGCTAGGGCTCGACTCTTGCTGATTCAGAATCTCAAGAATCTCCACCCGCAGGGGATGGTTTAAGGCATAAACCAAGTTCGCACCCTCGAACCTCTTTCTCTTGCGGCGAGCCAATTGAAGGATCGCTCAGAAGATCTTGCATTGAAGTAGGGCTTCCACTGTGCCGGTGATCCTTGCTCATTTTGCGGGTGCCTTTGTCCCAATCTTCAATTTGAGAGAAACGCTTTTATTGGGTGACCTTTCTCGCTCCTTCTCTGACGAAAAAACGAGGGGGCCGACCTTGGCCTAAAGCATGGTCCGAGGCGGCCCCCCCGCTTCTCATTCAGCCCAGCTTCTTGATGCTCACAGTCGGAACGACATGCTCGGTCTTCGCGATCGTCATTGAATTCACCTCCTCCCCCTACTCGCTCGAATGGCGCGAGCCAGGAGGCGGCATGACCGCCCCGATCAGCGCCAGAAAGGAGGATTACTCAAATCGAATCGCTCAAACAAATGGCTCTCCAACAAATCGCGCAACAAGCGTCGAGTTGTTCGATTAAATGCTAGGACTCGACTAACAAAAAGTTTTCGGAGGATTCCCCCGTTGACCACTACGGCCACGCTGATGAGCCAGGTTCTGGCGACCGCGATGTCTCATCCCCTTCGCGTCAATGCTTTTTCGATCCTTTTGGAAGGCCCTGCGACGGCAAAGCACATCGCTGGCCGACTGGACGAAACCGCCGGGAACGTCAGCTACCACCTCAAAGTCCTTGAGAAGCTGGGCTGTATCGAGACCGTCAGCGTCGACCAGGTCCACGGCGGCCGCGTTGTCGAGCGGACCTACAAAGCTTCAGATCGCGCCTACTTCGATGCCGATGCATGGGAGAAGCTGGACCCCGAGGGGAAACAGAAGGTCTCGATATCGCTCATGCGCGTCATCGCTGAAGATGTGCATCGAGCGCTGGAGAAAGGAACCTTCTTCGAGCCCGATGACAACCACATCAGCCGTTCGCCGTTGTCCGTTGATGACCAAGGATGGAACGAAGTGCGGGACTATCTCGACGACATGCTGTTTGGGCTGTTTGAGATGCAAGACCGAATCGAGGAGCGCTGCAATGAGTCGGGAACGAAGATGTTCCCGATCAAGGTGGAGATCCTCCAGTTCAGCTCGCCGGACCATCAAACCAAGTAGACGCCTTACAACCCACATGGCGACCCAAAACGGATGCCGTCCGACGCGCGTAGAGCATCGAGCGGGTCGGCGAGGCGGCTGTCGGGGGTGGGGGCACAGCGGGATGCCCGGCTTCCTCCACCCAGCTCGCATCCTCGAAGTAGACGAACCGAAGGTATGCCGCGATCGAATGCCTCTGCTCGGATGCCGAACCCGACTTGAGCGAGCTTCCCCCGCTGAGGAATAGGGCTGTTGCCCTAGTCCGAAGCGCCCGCTGTGCCCCCACCCCCGACAGCCGACACATTATGAACCCGAACAAGGGTTCCCCAAATCGGCCGGGGCGCCAGCGCCCCTTTCCTGACGACTCCTCCGCGATGGTCGGAGTCACGAAGATCCAGCGCGGCAACGCCGGCTACTGGCTCGCCGCTGTAGCCGAAGGCGGCGAGGACTACTACACGAAGCCCGGCGAGGCGCCGGGCCAGTGGGTCGGCGAGCTTGCGACTGAGCTCGGCCTGTCCGGCGAGGTCGACGCCGAGGCCTACGGCGCGATCCTCGAGGGCCGCGATCCCGCGAGCGGGACGCAGCTCCTCAACCGCCCCGAGACCCACTATCGCCAGCGTCCTGACGGCACCGAACAGCGAGTCGAGCCCGTGCTTGGCTACGACGTTCGATTCTCGGCTTCGAAGTCGGTCTCCCTGCTCTACGCGCTCGGCGACGAGGAGATCCGCGCGGAGATCCGCGCCATCCTCGACGAGGCGGTGCGACAGGGGCTCGCCCACCTGGAGGCTGAGGCCTGCTTGGTTCAGCGCGAGAAGGGCGGCGCAAAAGTCGAACGCGGCAGGGGGTTCGTGGGCATGGCCTTCCGCCACCGCATGAGCCGTGCCGGCGATCCCGCCTTGCACGTCCACGTCGTCCTCTCCAACTTGACGCGCGCCGCCAAGGACGGCAAATGGATGTGCCTCGCGAGCCCCGAAGGACGGATGCCGCTGTGGTTTCACGGCAAGTCCGCCGGCGTCGTCTTCCAGGCCGCTCTGCGGGCCGGGTTCTTGCGTAAGTTCGGCTTGGAGTTCGAGGAGGTGACCAACGGCTATGCCGACCTGAAGGGATTCGGCCGCGACGTGATCGACGCCTTCAGCACTCGCTCCCAGGAGATCGCGGCCTGGGTCGAGAGCCACGGAGTGGACAGCATCGCCGCGAAGCAGATTGCCGCCTACCGGACCCGCGATGCCAAGGATCACGGCGTGGACGAAGACGATCGCCGCGGTGAGTGGATTGAGCAGATGGAGCCGTTCGGGCTGACGCCCGAGGGCGCAGTCGAGATGGTCGCCGAGGCCGAGTCGCGAGAGCCCCGCGAGGTGAGCGATGAGGACCTTGACGCCGCTGTGGAGAAGCTGGAGGGAACGCATTCTCACTTCGACCACCGCGCTCTCTTGTGGGGGCTGGCCGATCAGCTACCCGAGGGCACCGACCTGGAGACCCTGACCGCCGCCGTCGACCGACTCGTCGCGAGCGAGCGGGTCATCTGCATCTACGAGGTCGAAAGCCCGCTCGGCATCTCCAACTACACGACGCCCCGCATCGCCGAGCTTGAGAAGCGCTTCATCGACGGCGCGCTCGGCGGCGCCAACGCGGGTGTCGCGGTCGTCCCTCGCCCCGGCGTCGACGCCGTACTCGCCAAGCATCCATATCTCGACGCCGATCAGCGCGAGATGATCGTGCGGCTGACGGGTGGCGGGGAGCTGGTGGCACCCGTCGCGGCGTGGCCCGGAACCGGCAAGACCACGGCCCTGAAGGGGGCAAGGGAGTCCTGGGAGGCCGCCGGCTTCCCGGTGATCGGCTGCGCCACCGCCAACACCGCGAGCGCCGAGCTGATCGACGCCGACATTCACAACGCCACGTCGATCCGGCGCCTGCTGAATCGCACCGACAGACTGCGATCGGAAGGGGTCATGCCGCTGGCGCGCGGCACGGTGATCATCGTGGACGAGGCGAGCATGACTTCGACGCCCGATCTCTCGGCGCTTCTCTTCCTCGCGGTCGAGTGCGAAGGCAAGCTCGTCCTGGTCGGCGATCCGAAGCAGATTGGCGCGGTCGGCCCCGGCGGCACTTACGGACTCCTCACCCGGGCGGTCGAGCCGACGACGCTGACGACGATCCACCGCCAGCACCGCGCCGTGGATCGCGAGTTCGTCACGCTCGTCCACGAAGGACGCGGCTCAGACGCCCTTGACCTCCTACGGACGCGGGGCCGGCTGGTCGTCGGCGACGATCTGCCTTCGACCCTCAACGGCCTGCTCGCCGACTGGCACCGCGACTACCTGACCGGTGCCGACGCAGTGATGATCGCCCGTCGCAACCGCGACGTTGACGCCCTCAACCACCAGGCCCGCGAACTTCGCCGCGCCATGGGCGCGCTCGGCGCGGCCGAGGTGATCGTTGGCGAGTGTGCCTTTGCGCCCGGCGATCGAGTTCAGACCCGAGTCAACTGGGACGGGATCAGCAACCGCGAACGCTGGGACGTTCTCGACGCCGACGCCGCCGCGCGGACTGTCCGGCTTCGCCGCGTCGGTGGCAATGAGCGCACCGTGACTCTTGGTCCCGCCTATCTCGATCGCCGCCGCGAAGACGGTGGCCCGGCGCTCGAATACGCCTACGCCCTGACGAAGTTCGGCGCCCAGGGCAAAACCGTCGATCGCGCCTACCCGCTGCTTGACGCCGGCTCCAGTCAGGAGCAAGAGCTGGTCGCACTCAGTCGCGGGCGCGAGGTGGCGAGCGTCTACGCCGTCGCGTCCTCAGAGTTGGTCGATCCCGAGCTTGGACCGGGTCGGCGGGAACTTTCCGACGAGCTGCACGACATACGCGATGCGATCGAGCGCGAGGGCAACGGTCACGCTGTCGCCGAAGTCACGCTACGTAAGGAGATCGCGTTTCTTAGCCCGCAGGCGCTTGCCGGCCGTCGCGCCCAGTTGACCGAACTAGCTCGCGCTGCCGACCCTCAGCTAAGCCATCACGATCGTCTTGAGCGGGCAATCGAAAACGGCGAGAAACGGGTCGGAATGCTCAGACGCGAGCGCAAGACGATCGAGGCCATGAGGCACCCGCCAGACGAAGAGCTGGCGCGGGTCGCCAGCGCCGAAGCCGGTCAGGCCGAGACCCTGCGCCGCAACCTCGCGGAGCTGGCGCGGTTGCCGGAGTCCACCACCACCGCCGAGCCCAAGCCTCTCAGTCCGACCCTGCGTCTTGAGGCCGCCTTGATCGAGAAGCGGATCGAATGTCTGGCCCGCCGCGAAGTCGCGGCTTCCCGGCTCGATCCTTCACAGGTCATCTACTCGGCGCTCGGACCGTTCCCGGACGACGATCCGAGCAGGGTCGCCTGGGGAGACGGAGCCCACGCCATCGCCCTGTACCGAAACCGCCACGCCATCAACGACAAGACTGATGCGCTCGGCAAACAGCCTCGCGGCGCCGCTGCGCGAGCCGAGCGGGCCCGCGTTCAGCGGCGCGTGGACGACGCGCAGCGGCGCCTTGGCCGGGCTGCCGATCGCAGCGCAGACCGCGCGGCAGGCCGGTAAGCAGGGCACCTATCAGTCGCATTTCAGACCATCCTGAAACGCGCGATGGTGCCTGTCCTTTCCGCTACCCGCTTGAAGTGATGTTGATAGGGGTTAGAGCGATGCCGTCATCGCTCTACAGACACCAGCCAGCGGCGCTGCTCACTCGTCGTGATCGTCAGCGCTTCAACTCGCCCGCCCGGTTTCCCGCTCGATATCGCACGACACCCAAGGCCACCACAAGCACGCTTACGGTTAGCACCGCCCAAGACGCAGATCTGTCGATGATAAGCAAGACGGTGGCGACGATGAAGAAGACGACGGACAACAACCAGAGCGCCCGTTCAAGCGGCGTCCATGGTTGATTTTTGGGAAAACCGAGCCTAGTCATTCCGTCACCCTCTGACACTTGAGGCTAGCACGCGCCGACGAAGCTGCCGGTCCCAGTTGCAAAGCTGAAGACGCCTACCCAAGCCGCCAACCCCGCGGGGCCGCCCGCGAATCCCAGCACAAGTCCTGCGCCGCCCGAAACGTAGGAGATCGTCTCGCACTTTCCACCATTGGAATCGTACGATGCATTTTCCGCCGCTACTTTCGACGCCCTTTCGGCCATTTCTCGAAGTTCTGCTGCCCTCCAACCATCTTCTTTCTTCTGGATGCTTTCAAGATACAAAGGGTTACTTACTAGGTAGTTCATGAACCGTTCAGCGCCGCGCCGCGTTTTGAACCCCGTCACAATCGCGCCCCTCTTGTTCGCTCGATCGGCGGCCTTTTTCATATCCATTTTCTTACAGCGGCCAGGCGATGGGCGGCGAGTGACATAGCATTCGCCTGACAGATCGAAGTTGTTGACCGGATCTTGACCCGCATACTCATAGGCGTTGAGAGAGCCGCCACTGACGGGATCAGGCGAAAGAAATCGGCCGAGCGCCGGAACATAACTCCTCACCCCCATTTGAATCACACCAGAGGCAAGCTCCGTTCGCCGCTGCTTCCCGCCAAGCCAACCGAAGCGCGTCGAACCCGCCTGCTTCGGATTTCCGAACTCATCAAACTCAACCGTGGCGGTGGGTTTCGTCGCCGACTGACTCAGGCTTGCCGTTCCGACCACATCGCCGTGAAGGTTGGCCAGCTGGAGAGCTACGCCGGAAGCGCTGTCCTCAACGGCGGCCAGGTCGCCACCGATCCCAGCAATGTTGCGACTCCAGGCCGATCCCCGAATCGTCCATGCCGGGGAATCCGACCCGCCCGCGTAATGGAACACTTCGGTCCCTTCAAGACCACCCGCCTGCAACCTCTGCCGTTGCCGACCGCTGGCGTCGAGCTGGAAGGAGTTCGATACGCCTCCCTGAGTCTGGGTCGCGACCATGTCGTTGCTGTAGAAGGTGGTCGCAAGCGCACTGCCTCCTCCTGCATATGCGGCCGGCAGATTCGTGATGCGGCCGAAGCTGTCATAGGACATCCCCGTCCCCAGGAGGCGATCCGCATCGTCGTATTTGTATTCCTGAGCCGTGCCGGCCGAGCTTACGTCGCAAGCGCCACCAAGGCCAGGTGCCCGGGTGACGAGCGCGGTCCGGTTCGAGTCTTTGTCAAAGCTGTAGGAGCGAGTCGTGCAGGAGCCGCCCTGGGGCGTGTCCCGCGCCTGTTTGAGCCGCCCCGCGTTGTCATAGGAATACTGCTGGCTCGAAAGCGTGCTGGTTTGGGCAAGAACCTGGCCATGGATCGACTCTTCGGCATTGAAGTCAAGCCAGGTGCAGTTGACCGAGCACATGGTCGTCTTCACGTATTCCAGATCAACTGGCGCGCCGGTCTCGTCATAGGTGGTTTTGCCTACGAGCCCATTGGGGAGCCCCTGTTCCACGATCGCGCCGTCGGCGTTGTAGCTGGCGGTGAAGGCGCCGGCTGCCGAATCCTGCAATTGGGTGAGCAGGCCCGTCACCGAATCGTAGGTTCGGGTTTGCGTCCCTTTGCCGTCACTCGTCGTGACGGGCCGACCCAGGAGGTCGTACGTCGTGGCCGCGATGCCGCCATCGGCATCCTGGTATTCGATCACTCGTCCCAGCGAGTCATATTTGGTCGTCACTGCCTGATCATCACAGCCCCCTCCACAGAGAAAGCGCTGAGTCGTCGGCCGTCCCGTCGAAGTGTTGTAGAGGGTTTCGATTTTCGGGATTACCGCGCCGCCCCCGGTGATCTCTTTCGTAATTGGGCGACCGGCGGTGTCGTATCCGATCGCGGTGGTGCGCGTGTTCGACGCGCCGCCGCCGGGGCTTTCCGTGATTACAGTCGGTTGACCCAGGGAAGAGTAGGCGGCGAATTTCCGCACCAAAAGTTCAGGCAGACTGCCCCCTTCCGGCTGGGCAGCCGGAAGGATCTTGCACGGCAGATTTGCCCACGCCGCCTTTTGGCATTCCGAGCTACCGGCCGTCCAATAGACGATTTTCAGGGCGCCGGCTGCTTTTTCAGACGGCTGCCGGATTTCGGTAGGCAGACCACTCACTGAGTCATAGATCACCGTGCCCTTGATTTCGGCAGGACCACCTGGATCGACGATCGTTTCTTTCGGTTTGCGCAGCGTCCAGTCGTAGGTGATTTTCGTTTCGCGCTGGTCGGAGTCTTGAGCTTGGTTGACGATGCTGGCACCGGTGATTTCCCGCGTTGGCAAATGCGGTTTGGGCGTTCCCGTTGGAGGCGTCGGCGCTTCGAAGTCGTATTCGACCGTCTTATGGAACCGCGCTTTGGTCGTCGTTCCTGATTCGAGGCGGGCCTGGTGCGCAGGTCCCTTTTCCTCCAGCATCATGGTCCCGTCGCTGGAGTAGATGCGGCTGGTCTCAAGTTCGTGCGAGCGCGTCACCGACTGAGCGCCAGCGGCCAATGACCGTAGTCGGTTTTGAGCCGTTAGTTCCCTGATCGGATTCCCGACTTCATCATGCTCCACCGTCGTTATCGACTCCGCCGCCGTGCCGGCGCCGGCCGGAGTAACCGCGTTCACCAGCTGACCCTCTGCATCCATGTAGTAGACGGTGGCGCGCGTGTAGGCGCTGGGCGGGCTGGCGGGTACTTCGTCGGGCGGGAAGATCGCAGTGGCGTCCATCGGCAGATCCTGCTGGCCCCATTCCCCCACTGCCCCGGGGCTCAGGTTGTATGGCGCCCCGGCTCCGCTCACCGGCACCCCGTAGGCGATCGTCGTCTGTGCGACCGAAGGGCTGGCCACGAGGCTGGGCCGCTTGACCTTGATGAGGCGACCATTTGCCGTCTCGCCGTCAAAGGAGCCGTATTCCAGGGTCCAGGCGGATTCGCCTGGAGGCGTGATCGTTTTCAGCTGCCCGCCGCTTTCGTAGGTGTATTTCTCTTCGAGCGGACCTGGGATGCGGGGATCCCACTCAGCAGTCATCCGACCTTCGGAGTTATAGCTGTATTTCGCGACATCCCAAGAGCCCATTCCGTCGCCCGAGCCCGCGTAGAGCGTAATGCTCGAAAGTCGGTCGCCGTACCCAGACGGGGCGCCCCATTTGCTCGCATTCTGGTAGGTGAACTTCAACGACCGGCACCCCGGCGTCGTCGTTGCAGTTGCCTCAGTGCAGGCAGTAACCCCTGCCGGAGTCGGGGCGATGACCATTTTGAGCCTACGGTTCCCGCCCACCGGCTCATAGACCATCCGAGTCAGGTTGCCGGGTCCTCCAAGCTGAGAGAGGGTGACCGGAAGATATTCCGTCCCGCCCGAGGAGTTTTCAAACGTCGTGAGGTTGCCGCGAGTATCGGCGAGGACAAACTTGCCTGCTTTGTATTCCAGCGTCAGATTACTTCCGACCTCTGGCGGGGCGAGGTAGCTACTGCCGACCTTTTCAAATGGAATTTCGTTGCCTTGGAGGTCGGTGAGTGCCGCATAGTCAAAGGAATAGGTTTCTTCTTCGATCGTTTCCACGACATGCACTTCGCGGACACTGCGCCAGGCGACGCCACCTGCGGCTTCGATCGGCACGCTGGGCTTCCAGCCCTGACCGAGGACGCCTCCGCCCGTGGTTTTTTCCTGGTCGGTCACCAGAGCGGCTTCTCTTGAGTTCAGATTGCGCGAAAATTCCAGCGACGAACCGAAGGCGGGAATCGAAACATCGGTCCGCCTGACCGCCAGGTTGCCGGTCATCAGATCGACAGTGCCGGGACCGACACTTGCGGTCGCATCGCGAGTGCTGCCGATCGAGCGGTCGACGGTCGCCGTCACGGGCGCGCTGAAGTGACCAGGGCCGACGAACAGCGCCCGCACCTCGACTTTGCCGCCTTTCTGCTGCATTTTGGTCGAGGCATGTACGGCGTCGAAGTACAGCGGATCGCTTTCAGTTCCCGATACCACCACCGGCCATGCGACGGTTTCGCCTTTCGCATTCTTCACGAGCTGAGTTGGGATCGGTTCGAACTCTTTCTGGCCTTCCAGTCGCATCTGATAACTGACTCCGGTGATGCCTGCTCCGGCACTCCAAGCCGACTTCAGCTTGAGGCGCCTGGCCATCTGCGTGCCGTCGGTCGGGCTGGTGAGCTTGCTCGTGGCGGGGGCCGCCGTGTAATAGACGACTTTGAGGAAGGGCCTGACGTTGGTGTCGACGGCGGAGCTGGAATCGAATTCCAGTTTCCGTTCCGTACAGCTGGTGGGTCCACATTCCCGCGTTTTGTCATCCCGCAGCTTCAGTAGGAGCCCCTGGTTGGTCAGCGGTTCGGCAATCCAGTTGCGCACGGTCGAGGCGAAGCCACCGAAGTTCCACCAGCCGGCCTGCGCGCCGCGCTGGGAAGTGAGGATCTCGGTGCCTTCGGAGTTGTAGTCGCCGCCTTCGGCGGTCCAGAGCAGTTCGCCGGTGTCTTCTTTTGAGTAGCGACGCCAGTTGAGTTTGGCGTCCCAGTTCTTGGTGGCACGGCGCAGTTCGACTCCGTTGGTGTTAAGGGCCGCGATGCGAGCGTTGAGGCTCACGCTCGCGTCGGAGATGTAGGCCCCTTTGGGGACGGTGTTCGGGTTGAACTTCAGGAGCGAGCGCGACCATTCATCGGCGCCGCTGACTTTAGGGCTATAGGAAGCCGCGAGAACTTTCTGCCCGTTGATTCCACATGCCGACCATCCCGCTTCCCCCGCTTTGCCGCCATAGGCGCAGTCGAGGATGTAGATCGGAAGCGTCATGGTCGGGTCGAGCCGAACCGGCCACACCCGATCCTGACTCGACAGCCATTGCGGATCGACCTTGATCGAGAGTCGCCAACCGTCCTGACCGCCTGCCTCAAGTTCGTAATGCGCAGCGCCGGCATCCCCGGGGTGGCCCTCCGCACTGTCGGTGATGGTCGGAGCTGGGATCGTCGCCGCTACACGATCGCTCTCGTCTAGGAATCTGACCGAGCCGTCATCGGCAAGCTGGGGGACGAGACCGTCAGAAGCATCGAGGGCGAAGTGGAAGCTGCTCGGCTGAGAGGGGTCGGCGAGGACGATTTCCTCCTTGACGCCTTGGGGTGCTTCGCCAAGCTCAAACGTCGTGCCGGGCTCGCTCCCCTCATAGGTCGCGGTGTCGTCCTCAACCTGGGCGACCTTGGTTTCGCTGCCGAGCAGGCGGTAGGACACCCATTGATCGTCAGTCGAAAGCCGCACCGCGCCGGCACCTAGACGGGCCGGCAATTCCAGGTCGAATGCATTGTCGCCGTTGGTGATCGTGCTGTTTGAGGCTTGCTCAAGTCCCGCGTCGACCGGCACCCAGTGGCCGTCCTCGTCCCAGTAGTTGATCGGCGAGGCGTAGATGCGCGTTTCGCGCGCGCCATCGGGAAGCAGGAAGGTCTCCGAAGTCGCGGTGCGCTTCGCCTCCAACTCGGAGCCAAGGGGGTCCGATGGGGGAGCGCTCAGCACAACCTCGTCGGCCGAGGTGCTTTGCGAATCGTCGCCGTAAGCGAACGTGATCCCTGAGCAGAGCGCGAGGAGTAACACGAGGACCAACGAGAGAAACTTCAGCGGCGCTCGCCTCACTTTCCCATTTCCTGCACGTACGTTCGTCTCGCCACTCCCCGCCATCAAGTCCCCCCGCTCGTTGAGAAGCAGCGCTTAACACGCGACTCCATTTCGGTACTGCTCAGATCGCGGAGCAACCTAGATGGCACATAGAGATTTGTCTAGTCGTTAGATTTGAAAATTATCGAGCACCATAAAAATTGGATCGAACAACCAATGCATACGGTGCAATCGCTTAGCTCTGGGACCTGATTCCTTCTGCGCTGCGGCCCTCGGCTAACACGCGCCTAAACGATTGTTAAGCAGAGTCAATATGGGTGCGAGAGACGGGATGCTTTCTCAGCGATCCCCTACTCGGCGTGGTTACAGCCCGAACTCAGTCGCTACCGACGTAGGCCTCGAGGGGGCCGGCGCCGGCTCCGGGAGCGGCGGCGATTCACCAGGTGTGACCGATGCCGGAGCCGGTTCGGCTTTCGCAACGGGCGCGGATTCCGGTTCAGGCGGCTGCTCGTAAGTCGGCGCGCTCGCCCTGCGGGGCTCCCGTCCCCCATCCTCGATGAGCTTGCCTTGCGGCTGGCGCTTGAGGTCGGGTTTCCGCTTGAGATCCTGTTCGCGTAGACGCGAAGGTCTCGGCGCCACCATCGCGCGCGGCGCTGGGTCGGCAGCCTCGGGGGTCGGCGCGGTCGAAGGTCCCTGTCCCCCGCCGACGATCGCAGTCAACGCCCCAAGGAAGATGAGCGCCACCGCCGCCAGCACAACCGCTCCCTTCGCCGGCCGCGGTCTCCTTCGCCACGGTCCTCGCGGCGGGCGCCGCTGGGACGGAGGGTCCGGCGGCGCGGTCTCACGAGCCTCCCCCAGGGCGACGGTATCCGCGCCCCACGATTGCTCAACGCTCACCGTGGCCCACCCTCGACAAGTTCTCTCAGGCGCCTGTCTGCAAACCAAGGACGCAGGGAGATCCGCGCCGCCGGCAGATGGCCGTAGACGAGCAGGGCGGTTCCCGGCACCGCCTCGCGGACGACGTTTGCCGGCGCGAGGTCGCGGTAGGTGCTGCCCTCCGTCGCGGAGCCGTGGCCTTTGTCGCCCGCAGTCTCGCTGCGCTGGCGAAACTCGCCGTCCCCGGTCACCTGCCTGATGTAGCTCAGGGTCTCGGGATCGCCGATGCCCGAGGCGAAGACCTTGGCCCGGTGGTTGTTGAGGATCGTCGGGGCTCGCTTGCCGTAGCGCGATTCGATCTGCGCGAGGTCCTGAAAGACCGTGACGAGCTGGATGCCCTGGCCGGCCCCGGTTGAGGCGATCACATCGAGGTCGGGAGTCGGCGCCGTGTTCGCCGCCTCGTCCAAGACGATCAGAAGCGGCGGGTCGATCGGCTTGCCGGTCCGCGCTGACATCTCATAGACGACCGAGACCAGCTCGGAGATCATCGCCGCGAAGACGGTCCGCAAGCGCTCCTGCTCATGGGCGGGAGCGCAGAGGTAGAGAGTGTTCGAGTTCCCGTCCAGCAGCTCGGCGGGCGTGTAGTCGGCGCCCGAGCTGGCGTCGAGGACGCGAGGGTCCGCGAACGCGCCGATGATCGTCTCGGCGGTCGTGTAGATCGAGCTGCGCTGGCGTTCCTCGCGGTTCCAGTTCGCATCCCAGGCGCTCCGCGCCCCGTCTGAGCCCGCCTGGCGCAGTCGGCCCGTTACCTCTTGCTCGGCCTCGGCGCCTTCGTTGAGCCAGCTGACCACGTCTGCCATCTCGCCGCCGCTGGCGGCAGCGGCAAAGAGCATTGGCGCCAGCAACTTCTCCGCTGCGGCAAACCAGAAGTCGCCATCCTCCAGACCGCCTGAGCCGCCCGAGCGCGCCGCGCTGGCGAGCCAATGCGCAACCTGCATCGCCCCGCGCCAGCTCTCGCAGCCCGAAAGTGGCGTTGCCTTGACCGACTCGACTCCGGTCGCGTCGGTCGGGTCGAAGACCATCACCCTGCCGAGTTCGCGGCGGCGGCCGATCGTCGTCATCAGCAAGTCGCTCTTGACCGACGTGACCACGACCGGGCCGTCCCATTCCAGCGTCGCCGGAATCGTGAAACCGGTCGTCTTGAGGCTGATCGTGCTTGGCCCAACGACCACGACCGAAGCGCGATCCTCGGCCGCGATCAGATGCCGGCCCTGGCGGCCCAGGATCACGCGCCCGCGCTGGGGCGCTGGGAGCCGTAGCGCCCTCAGGTCGCGCTTGCTCGCCCACCTGGCCCCTTGGACGCGGCGCTGCTTCGCGCCGCCCTCCCGAAGCTGGCGGTCGAGTAGATGGACGAGCGTCAAGACGACGCCGAGCCCGACCGCAACCCCGATTGCCAGCGCGTTCATGCGGCGCCGCCGATCAGCTCGCGGCGGCTGACCATCCGAGCGTCGGTATCGACTAGCCCTCGCTCAATCGAGCTGAGGCGGTGCTGAACGAGGAACGAGCGCCGGCCGACCACCCACAGCGCCTCGCCGCGCCGCAGCGTCGGCACCAGCTCGGCCTCCGTTGCGCTCAACCCGAGCAGGTTCCGCAGCCCTTCGATTTGATCTGGCGGCTGCGCCAGGATCACCTTGGTATCGGCCTCGGCGATCAGCCCCTCGGCGATCCTCGTCTTGCGTGATCCCTGCGCCCCGGCGGCGCCCAGGTCCGAGAGACGGTGCAGGGCGATGATGTTCTGCACGCCGTGGGCGCGGGAGAGCTTGAAGGAGCGTTGCAGCCATTCGGCGACAGCGAGATCGGCGAGAATCAGCGGCGCCTCATCGACGGCGACGATCACTTTCGGGCCGTCCTCCTCCCCTGCCTCGGCCAAGCGCTTTCGCTCCATCACCATGCCCTGCAACCAGGCTGCCGCGCAGGTCATGAGGATTCCCAGCGCCGCCGACTCCTGCACGGCACTCAGGTCGAGGACGACGAGCGGCGCATCGAGGTCCAGGCCGGGGCTCGTCGGGCCGTCGAACATGCCGCGTAGGTCGCCCTCACACAGACGCTGGAGCGCCAGCGCGACCTGCCGGGTCGCTTCGGCGAAGTCCTCGACGCTCATGACCAGCTCGGCAACCATCGCCTCGACGGGATGCAGCAGCGCCGCCACGACTTCCGGCAGCGTCGGCTCGTCGAGCTCGGCGGCGCTGACCACCTTTAGGGCCACCCGCACCCCGGCGTCCTCCTCCGGCGTCAGCTCGCGGCGAAGCGCCGCCGCCGCGACGGAGCGAAGGAGGCTCAGCTGACCCTCGCGGCCCAGGCGCGAGCTGATCGGGTTGAGCCTCACCGATCCGCCGGGGACGAGTGCGATCGGCGGCCAGCCGAGCGCGGTCCCGAGCGGCGCGTACTCGCCCTTGGGGTCGAGGACCCACGCCTGGCGGCCGAAGACGTGCTGGCGGGCGATGTAGGTCTTGAGGAAGGCCGACTTGCCGCGACCGAGCTGGCCGACGACGATCATGTTCGGCCCCGACAAGATCCCGGCCTCATACGCCACCCAGGGGTCGAAGACCCAGGCGCCGCCACAGGCGTCGCGACCGATGTAGGCGCCGGGAGCGCCTAGGCCGCCCTCGGCCAGAAATGGGAACGCGGCCTGGAAGTGCGCCGTCGTCGCCGCGTGGCCGGGCCGCTCGCCCCGGTAGCCACGCCGCCTCACCGCAGGCCCCGTCCCAGCGGCAGCGTGAAGGTGAAACCCGCATCCTGCTCGCCGTAGAGCCGTTGCAGCTCCAGGCGCGAGAGCGCCGCCGCGTGTTCGACCTCGGTGGCGGTTTGCTCCAGCTCAGGAGCGCTCGCGGCCGAGACCGTAACGTAGCCGGCGAAGCGCATCTCAGCGTGCCCGTCGGCCAGCTCCTCCTCGCGGCGGGCGGCGGCTTGCTGTTGGCGGCGGATGCGCGCCGTGGTCATGAAGCCCTGGCGCTCGCGTTGCAGCTCGTCGGCGACCTCGGCGGTGCGCGCTGCCTCGGCGCGGCGGATCGCGACCGAGTGCGCGACCGGCTCGATGCAGACCGAGACCGTGCGAAGCGCGGTCGTCTGCATCAGCAGCGGCGTCAGGAACGCGGGGCCGACGTCGTTGCGCGGCCAGCTCGCGATCCAAAACGTCGCGTGATGAGCGGAGTCGGTGCGGTAGGCGCTCCAGCTCGTCGTGTCGGCGAGCGGCCCCATGAGCGCCGGGTCGACGCCCTCGCGGTCGGGATCGCCGAGCGCGGCCCGGCTGCGGCTCTGGCGGCCGAGCGGATCGAAGGCATCACGGATCGCCTCCGCATAGCGGCGCGGGCGCAGCAGCCCGAAGACCGTGACCTCGGCGATCGACAACCGCTCGGCCAGGTTCTCGGCCTCGCGCAGCGCCAGCTCGCAGGCGGCCTGCTCGCCGCCGCCCATCCGCCGCAGCTCGCGAGCGCCCTGGCGCTCGTCAATCTGGAGCGCCAGCAGAATCTCATGCTCTTGAGTCGCCGGAGCCGCCGACTCGACAAGCTCGATGTAGGAGGCGACCAGGCCGGAGTCCAGGGGCACCGCCCGGTCGCGCTCGGCCTGCAAGTAGCCCGCCAGCTCGTCGCCCTGAGCGGGCAAGGTGCGCTCGATCCATTGCAGGCGCCGCACCGGGCTTCCGTCCCTCGCGAGGCTCGCCAGGACCGACCCCCAAGCGTCCAGCTTGCGCTCCTGCTCGGCGCCGTCGAGCAGGCCGAAGGCACCCGCCCGCACGGCGATGGCGACCGTGTAGGTCCCCGCCTCCCGGTCGCGAATGACGCCGACCCGATCAGAGCCGTAGGGGACCTCGAGCATCTGCAGGTCAGCCAGCTCGTCGGGCAAGGACGCCTCGCAGACGCTCGACCCCTCGGCGCCGCCGTGAACCCCGCCGCCCGGAGCCTTTGAGCGGTAGCCGCGCTTCTGCTTGCCTGAGCGCAGCAGCCAACGAATCCCCAGCGGCGCCCACGCCTCCAGGGTCCGTCCCTCGAATGGCAACAGGACGACGGCGGCGGCGGCGCCGAGCGCCAGCATCGCGACCCCCAGCCCGATCCAGCTACGAAGCCCGTAGAGCGCTCCCAGGCCGAAGACCGCCGCCAGGGCGAGGATCACCAGCTGTCCCAGGCGCAGCGGCCCGACCACGCCGCGCTGCTCCAGGGGGCCGAAGCGGTAGCGCCGCTCCGCGCTCACGCTTGGCCCTTGGCCTGCGCCGGCTTGCTCGCCGAGTCGGCGGCGCTGCTCGGGCGCGGCGGTTTGCTGTCGGCGCCCGGCGCCTTGCCGCTTGCCGCGTCGGAGGGCTCGGCGGCGGGGCTCCTCGGGGACGGGTGAGCGGCGCTGGCGCCCTTACCGCCAGCGGCGCTTTGCTCGCTCGCAGGACGAGGCACCGGCTTCTCGACGCCGCCGCTGCCGGCAGCGCCCGCGCCCGCGCCGGTGCCACCGCCAGAGCCGGTGCCCGCGTCGGCACCGGCCTGGGCGGTTCCGCTCGCGGCCAGTCGCTTGCCTGCGGATCTGCTCGCCTTCGCCGCGCCGACCCCGGCCGCGACCGGGAGCGCGACGGCGCCTGCGGCGCCACTCGCCCCGGCCGTCTCGCCAGCGCCCCCGCTGGCTCCTGCGCCGTGACCTGAGCTGCCGGGACGCCCTTTCGAGCCGCCGCCTTTGCTCTTCCCGCCCTTACCTGCGTCTGAGCTCATGCCCTTCGAGGCGCCTGCCCAGTTGACCTGAGCCGAGCGGCGCATCATCTGCACCGACGATGCGGTGTGGATCGCCTGCCTCCCGGCGCCTCCGCCGCCTTGGCGGTTATAGGCGGCGCTGACCGCGCCCTCGGCGAACGGGACCAGCCGGAACAGCACGACCGGCGAGAAGCAGGCAAGCAGGAGCAGCGCTCCTGCTGCGAGGACTTGCTCGACCTCCCCTCCCGTGTTCGCGAGGAGGCTCGCGGCGAGCGCGATGATCGCGACGATCACGAACTTCGAGAAGACGATGACGATCATCAGCTCGGCCGTCCGGCGCAGGGCCGACACCCATCGCGGCCAGATCGAGGCCGCGATTGCCATCGGCATGAACAGCGCGACGACATAGATCGCCGCGTCACGCATCAGCAGCTCGATCCAGACCAAGAACGCCGCGAAGGCAACGACTATCGCCGCGATGAAGCCGACGAACAGCGGCACCGCCACCGCCCCGCCCGCCGCTCCCGTGGCGGTGCCGGTCCCCGGCCCCTCGAACGCGGTCCCGGTGACCGAGCCGGCGGCGCCACCGGCCTCGGCGAGCGCTTGCACCGTGCCCTTGAAGAAGGCGCGCGTGTCGTTGGCCGTCGACTGGGCGATGGCCTGCGAGAAGCCATCGGTCGTCGCGATCAAAAGCTGCACCACGACGTAGGCGGCGCTCGTCGCGATCGCCGCCAGCGGCACGTTGACCAAGAGGACGCGCCAGAGCATCCCGCCGTCGCCCCGGCCCAAGCTCTCCAAGACGGCAAACAGCGCCATGAGCAGCGCCAGCACGACCGCGATCGAGGCCATGCCTTTGTACTGGCGCAGGAAGCCTTTGCTGAGCAGGTTCGGCGAGGTGGTCTTCTCGGTCAGGCCCACCACCTCGCCGAGCAGCCACACGGCGCCGTCGGCCGCCCAGGTCGTGATCTGGTTGAACACGCCCTTGCTCAGCGCGCCGGCCGCGTCTTTCAGCGGATCGAGCGCGATGCCGGCGACACCGAGGACCGGATCGGTGAGCGCGTTGCAGGCATCCCCGACCGGGTTGCCGATCCCCAGAGCCCCGCTCACCGCCGAGCCCGGCGAGATGCCGATTTCGCAGACGAGGTTGGCCTGCGCTTGGGGCGGGTGCGGATCGGCGAAGGTGAGCGCGATCGTAGCCAGCGCGGCGGCAGAGGTGAGGACGGCGAGCCTACGGAGCCACGCCATAGCGATGCAGCTCCTCAGTCAGCTCGACCAGGCTCAGCCCTTCGCCGCCGGGGCGCGGCGTCCCGAGACGCGGCGTCGGGCCGAAGGAGGCCCGCGTGTCGGCGATCTTCCAGTCGCCGTCCATCCAGGCCAAGACGGTTCGAGCGAGCCCGAAGTAGGCGGTCGGTTCGACCGAGGTGACGTTCCCCAGGAGGGTGAAGCCCCAGGTCTGGATGACCGCGCGAGTGGGCGAGTAGGAGAGAACCCGGTAGGAGATCGGGACGCCGAAGTAGGCGCTTTGGACTTCGGCCCCGATGCCTTCGCCGTAGGCGCCGCGCGCGAGCTTGCGGGCGCCGCCTTCGTTGGCCGCCAGCATCGTCGGCGCGAACTCCGGCGTTGCCACGACTTCGATCCGGCGCCGCAGCTCTCCCGGTCGCAATATCGCCTCGTCGGCGAATGCCTGCTGATAGCTGGCCGAGGCCGAGACCGCACCCTCGCGGGTGCGAGGAAAGCCGACCCCCACCCCGACCGCCTTGCTGGTAGGGCCGGATGAGGGGGAAACGGTTTTGGGAGAAACAGAGACCGTGGGCGCGCTGGCGCGCCCGACCAACAGCCCGATCAAGAGCGCAATGAAGACCGCGAGCGCGAGCCGCATCGCTAGTGGACCCCCGAGCCGGCTTTGAAGAAGAAGTTGATGACGGCCGCAGCTGCCCCGATCGCAAAGGCACCGCCCGCGCCCTTCAGCATCCGGCTTCTGCCGTCGTCGGCCTGGCTGTAGTTGCCGGCGTTTTTGCCCCAGCCCCATTGACCCGCACCGACCATGAAGACGGCGACACAGGCCATCAGCGCGAAGGCGGCGCCGCCGTTGATGAGCCTCTGCGCCGCCTCCCCGCCGGGTATCCCGCTCGGGTTCGGCGTGACGTTGACCGCGCCTGCGGCTTCGAGCAGTTGCAGCCTCGCTAGCTGTAGAAATGACATGTCTCCGTCTCCCTGTCCGTCGTTTGCATGGGGGCCATGCGGAAGACGGCAGACGAGGGCTACGAACGCCCCCGGAGATTTCAGAGGCGGCGATGGAGTGGGCGCGCTACAGCCCGAACTCGCGAGACACCGAGGAGCCGGACGACTGTGAGGATTCCGGCCGTGAGGAAGCCGGTGGGTCCGGCGGTGAGGTGACGGGAGACTGCGGCAGCGGGTCGGGCTTGGGGGCCGGAGCAGGTTGCGGCGCCGGGTCCAAACCGGACTCGATCCCGAACTCGTCCTGGACTTGCCTGGAAGTCGCCTGGGGGGCGCTGGTCGGCGCTCTCCTCTCTCTGGCCAGTGGTCGTTGCGCCGCTCTCAACCTCGCTGGCTCTGAGCGCCTGGCGGGCTCGGGCTCCGGCAACTCGGGCGTCGATAACTGCGCAGTGGTGACGGGGGGCGCGATCCTCGCAGGCGGGCGCATCGGCCCCTTGGCCTGGCGCGAGCCCCCCGGTCGATGGGGGCGCTGGGGATCGTTCGGCCCTGGGCCGACGACACTGGCCGCTCCGACGCAGACGAGCGCTATGAGCCCCGCTCCGCATACGCCGACGGTGCGGCCAGCGCCACTGCTCGCCGCCGCCGCGCTCGCGTCAGACAACGGCGACAGCGACCGCGCCAGCTCGCCCAGGCGCCGGGCGCTTGACGAGCCGAGTTCCGCCACGATCGCGACCGCTTCTCGCCCAGGCGTCAGCGCCGAGTCAAGCCGCCGCAAACCCCACTCGCCCCGCGTTGCCAGGTACGCGGCGAGCCCGAGCGTTGCCGGACTGAACAGGCTTCGATCATCTCCGACCAGCGCCCGGAGTTTTTCCATCGCCGTGTTGTGATGGCGATCGGCGGCCGACTTCTGCCAGCCGAGCTTTCGCCCGGCCTCCCTGATCGAGTTGTCCTCGAAATAGACGAGCGCCAGCAGCTTGACCTCCTTCTCGGGAAGGTGGCTTAGCGCTTTGCGTAAGCGTCTCTCGCGGTCGCGGTCGATGGCCTCTTGTTCGGGGGTCGGCGCCCGTTCGTCGGCGAGGTGAAACACCGTGTCGAGCGGGTCTACCTTCGGTCTGCGCCGTTCGGAGTCGCGGAGGTTCTGGGCGCGACGGTAAGCGCAAATACAGAGCCAGCCGACGGGATTGCGAGCCGGCGCATTTGTCTTCAGCCACTCCTGATACTCGACGTGTGCCTGGCCGAGGACTTCCCGCGAATGCTCCCCGATCCATGCCTTCGGGAACTTGGCACCGAGCATGATTTTGAGACCGCGTTCGGCCTCCCGCATCTGGGCGCCTGTGACCCCCTGCTTCGTTCCCCCTGCCGTTGCCTTCATCTCAAGTTCCCGCAGGCTGGAAACCGAGAAGCGGCGATCGGTGCCCAACGGGTCCCTCGTATATCCGTCTGCCGAGGAGGCCCGGAGGGCTGGAGGGATTTCAAGGGGCGCCCGCCACCTAGTTTCTGACGCCTACCTGTGCGATGCCTGCACAGACCGCTCGCCCCAGCCTCTCGGCTCTCCTGATCGCGGTTCCGTTCGGCGCCTTGGCCGCGCTGATCTGCGGCGCCGTCTTCATCGCCGTCGCGTTCGGCGGGTCGGGAGGATGCGCCAGCCCGACCAGTGGCGGCGGGGAGACGCAGGGCGTTCCGGCGAAGCTGATCCCGATCTACCAGCAGGCGGGTGCCCGGTATCGGCTGGGTCCCAGAGGCCCGGCGATCCTCGCCGCCGTCAACTGGGAGGAGACCCGCTTCGGGGCTAACCTCGGTGTGTCTTCGGCAGAAGCCGAAGGCTGGATGCAGTTCCTTCCGTCGAGCTGGGCAGCGTTTGGCGTCGATGGCAATGGCGACGGCGCCAAGGACCCCTACAACCCCTGGGACGCGATCCACGCCGCCGCTCGCCTGCTTCGCTATGAGGGAGCGCCGGGCGACTGGCACGGAGCGATCTACGGCTACAACCACTCCGAGCAGTACGTCGCAGACGTTCTAGGCAACGCCGAGAAATGGGCGGCGCTCGGATCGGCAGAAGCGGTCGCGGCCTGCGAAGTTTCCGCGCCAACGGAGCGAGTCGCCAGGATGATCGCTGAGGCCGACCGCCTCAGCGCCAGGCGTCCGGAAACGGAATACCGATGGGGGGGCTCGCACGGCATTTCGCCCACGCCGATGAATGGTCCCTTCGATTGCAGCTCGGCCGTCTCTCACCTTTTCCAGGTCGGCGGCTTCAAAAACGAAACCATGACGACGATTGGGTTCCATGCCTGGGGGAAGGCCGGGCCGGGGCAATGGGTGACGATCCTGAACAAGCCCTACGAACCGGAAGCCCACGTCGTTCTCCGCTTTGAGCCCAGCGTGACGCCGCCGGAGAAGCGGTACTGGGGAACCTCCGGCTTCATCGAAGGCGGCGGGCGCGGTCCCGGATGGATTCCTGAAAGCACCTTTGATGCGGGGTATCTCTCGCGCTTTGAACTACGGCACCCGCCCGGAATGTAGCCGTCGTCTACGTAATTCGCATACCGACGAGCGCTGCCGTCGCTCGATCCGACTTGGTGGGCGCGTAATGCCGTCGCGTCGTCGCTATGTCCTTGTGCTTCAAGACCTCGGAAACAACGTCGATCGGCAGTTCCTCGTCATTTAGCGCGATCGTCGCCCACGCACGCCGAAAGGCATGTGGGGACACCCGCGAGGTCATTCCGTTTACAGCGTCGGCCCCATCGGTCGCCTTACGCAATCCGACCCCCGCCCGGATGCCGTGCCAGTTCATGATCTTGGTCACGGTCGTCGGACTCGTCTGCTTGCCGCGCTTGCTCAGCAGCACGTACGCCGTTTGGGGATCGCTCAGCGCATCCCGCATTGCCGGATTGTGTTCGGCCTCAGAGAGTTGCCAACGACGGTACAACCGCAATTGGCGCAGGAGCGGCGGCGCGAGCGCAAATACATCCACCTGATCGCCCTTCCCGACAACTTCCCAAGTGCCCTGCTCTAGATCGAGATCCGGCCACCGGGCATCAGCAAAGGTCTTGCGCCGTGAGGGCGCGTAGAACATCCAATATGCGAGCAGCCGTGCCCTTGGCGTGCCAGGCGTGTCGAGCAGCTTTTTTATGTCGTCCCTACTTGGCGTGTATCCGCGTTTGTGGACGATTTTTGGCGACGACTCCAATGCGGCCGGATTGATGTCGGGCAGTTCCTCGTCGGCGAAGAAGTGGCGATACAGAAACTTGATCGCAGATAGGTAGCTCTTGCGGTAGGAGGCCGACCAGCCCGACCCTGATCGGCCGTCCGGGTAGCCGCGACTCCTGCACCACTCGCAACGGAGCCGGGCGTCGTGCGGCTTGACGCCCCCCGGTTTTTCAAGGTGCCCCATGAAAGCCGAACGTGCTTCGAGCGCGCGGTATAGAACGTCGCGCCGTGAGTGCTAGCGAGGTAGTGGTCGAAGTGAATTAGGTGATCGCGATAGCGCTCAAGCGTTGCGTCCTTACCAATTCCAGCGTGATTGATTTCGATCGCCTGGGCGATCAACTGCTCGTTTGAGAGGTCCATGCGTAGCTCCTCGAATTGGTCGAGGAACCGAGCGGGAGCTGAGTCGAACTGCGCGCCGCGCTGCTTCTGAGCATTGGTCATGCAGGAAACGTCCGGCGACAGGGCACAACCGCCCCGCCTCATTTCCGCCTGGCCCGCAACTCGGGATGCTGGCGCTTTTATCCTGGCTTCGCAGCGTCGAAAACAACGATCGCCCGTTCCTCGATCTTCCAAGTCGCTGCGGTTCTTTTGGTTCGAGCTGGGCGTTAGAACGCTGGTTCGAAACCAGCCGTGCCCATCAGATTCGCCTATGCAGAGCGGAACTCCCCACCGGGGCAGGGTTGAAAGATCGATGTGGCTAAGGGGAGAGCGATGACCGCAGGCAGGCTGCTCGCGCTGACGGCGGCAAGCGTGGCGCTCGCCCTGCCCGCGAGCTCCCTGGCGGCGACGGTCGGCGTCGAAGAGCTGCCGACCGACCCACGGGAGGTGAAAGTCGTCTTCGCGGGCGCTGCCGGTGAGGCAAACCGGCTGACCGTCTCCGTGGCCGGCGGGGAGGGCGACTTCTACGACCTGCGGCTGGTGGACAGCGCAGTCCCGATCCAGCCCGGGCCCGGCTGCAGCGGCGGCGGCGCGGCCGGGACCCCGGTCCTATGCAGAGTGCACAAGCCGACCGTGGGCGAAAACTACAGCTGCTTCAAACAGTGCTACGCCACGCCCGGGACCGCCTGGGACCTGAAACTGAGCTTCGCTCTCGGCGATGCCGGCAGTCGCCTCGACACCACAGCGCTTCCCGGGTACGTCCCTAACAAGTCAGGGGCCTTCTCGCTGCCAGCTCCGGTCGAAGTCACCGTCATTCCCGGCGCCGGCGACGACACGGTGCTGACCGGCCCCGGCCCGGATGAGATCGAAACGAGCAGCGGCGCCGATCTGATCCGCACGGGGGATGGACCCGACGTGCTCCGTGGCGGTCCCGTCGCCGACGGCCCCGACGACGTCGATCTCGGTGCCGCCGCCGAAGACACCCTCGACTACTCCGAGCGCACCGAGGCGGTCCGCTATGAACCCAACGGCCAAGCCGACGACGGCGCCGCGCGAGAGGGCGACGATCTCGGTGCCGCCGGGTACATCCGGGGCGGCGCTGGAGGGGACACCTTGATCAGCGCCCGCGGGGACGTTCTGGACTATGGCGCCATGATCATCGGCGGCCGCGGAGACGACACGATCGTCGGCAGCCAAAGAGGCGACGGCCTCTTCGGCGGGGTCGGCGGCGACGATCTCTTCGGCGGCGCAGGCAACGACGAACTGAAGGATCCCGCCTACTTCGGCGGGGACGGGAGATCGGGGAACGACTCCGCCGACGGCGGGCCAGGTCACGACGAGATCGAGCTCGGACACGGCCACGACGAGGCTGCCGGCGGTCCGGGTCGCGACCGGATCGTGCTCGGCCCGGGCTGGGACACCGCGTCGGGCGGGGCCGGCGACGACATCCTGCTGGGAGAGGAGGGGAGCGACGAGATCGAAGCCGGGGCGGGGAAAGACCGCCTCAGCGGCGACATCGGTCGCGATTGGCTCTTCGGCGGAGCGGGCGAGGACCGGATCGCCGCCGGCATGGCTGTGTTCCGGGTCTGGGGGTATCGCGCCTTCCTCCATTCGCCGGGCCCGCTCGAGGGACGGCCGGACCAGGTGGGCTGCGGGACCGGCCGGGACATGGTGAGGGCCGGCATCGGCGACACGGCAGCCGGCTGCGAGACGGTCCTGCGCGCTGAGCCCTTCGAGTTCCGCGGGTTCGCGGACGGAGATCGTCACTTCCCCCCACGGATCAAGTTCACGATTCGCCGTCCCGGGACGGCCCGGCTCGAGGGCAAGGGCTTGCTGCCAAAAACGCGGACCTTCAGACGCGGCTACGGTGCCTTGGCCTTCGGCCTGTGGCCCGACGACCGGGCTCGCCGGTCGCTGATCCACGACGGTCACGTCGAGTTGCGACTGCGGATCTCCTTCCGCGCCGACGACGGCCGCGAGATCGTCTGGGTCCAAACGGTCGACCTGTGGAGGTCGGGCGACCTCGAATCCCGCGAGCCGGCCTCAGCCGCCTAACTAGCTAGACCGGCGAGACGCTCAGCGGCGGGTGCGCTTGGGCGATCGTCTCGTAGTCGCCGTCCTGGGTAACCACCGGGAGGCCGTGCTCGATCGCCGTCGCGGCGATCAGGGCGTCGGTGAGCCTGACCGTGCGATGGATGCACGCCGCCCGGCAATCGGCGACGAGACGGGCCCAGGTGACCATCACGGCCTCGCTGATCGGGATCGGGTCGGCGGCGCGTGCCAGAGCCAGGGTGTCGGCCCGCCTGGCGCGGGTCTCGGGATCGGCGGCGTTGAGAACGCCCAGCTGCAGCTCGCCGATCGTCACCACCGATATAGCCACACGATCGGGCAGCTCACCGAGGGACCTGCCGTCCTCGCGGGCGATGAAGACGGAGGTGTCCAGCAGCCCGGCCTTCGGGGAGCTCACAGCTCCTCCAGGGTGCTGCCCGCGAGGTCGACCAGCTCACGCCGCAACGAGGGGTCGGCGGAGCGCTGGCTGAGCTGGTCGCGCAGCTCGGCGCCGCCGAGCCAGCGAGTGCGCTCGCCGTGAGGGACGATGTCGGCGGTCGGCTCGCCGTTGACGGTCAGCACCACCCGCTCGCCGGCCTTGACGGCGTCGATCACCCGGGCCGTCCGGTTTCGCAGGTCGCGGACGCCGATTTCCATGTGCGACACCGTAGCATCAGGCTTGGCTCAGAGCAGCCGTTCTGAACGCAACCGCTCCACGAAGGGCTCGAGGGCGAACCGTTCGACCACGCCCCTGGCGCTCTGCCAGGCGCCGTTCTGAATCAGGTCGTGGGGATGGTCGTAGGCGGCGAGCGCGATCGCGACCAGCGCCTCGTCGATGACTTCGTCGAAGCACTCCGCGCCGTCCAGCCAGCTGAAGTGGGCGACCAGGTCGTGGCGGTAGACCATCGTCCGCCGACCATAGGACCGCCGGCGTCAACGATGGTGCGCGATTTGGATCAACTTAGTCGCTGGACTCCTGCAGCACCGAGAGCGTGTTTCCGGCCGGGTCCTTGAACCAGGCGATCAGCGGGCCGCCCTCGCGCATCACGCCCTTCCCGTCCTGCGGCAGATCGTCGTTGCCGTACTGCTCGAAGCTGACGCCGCGGGCCACCAGACCGTCGACCGCCTCATCGATGTCGTCGACCGGGAAGTTGAGGATCGTGTAGCTGGGCGGGCGCATGCCGGGGCTGAGGTAGATCAGGGTGTCGCGATCGCCGGGGAGGTGCAGCGAGAGCAGGCCGTTCTCCTCGTCGAGCACCTCGACCTTCAGCCCCAGGGTCTCGCCGTAGAACTGGCGTGCCTCATCCAAGTCGTCAACCGCGAAGCCGTTGAAGGCTTTCGAGCTCGCAAGCATGATCAAGTCCTTTCCGTCGCTGTCGATCCCGGTCTACCCGTTTAGACCCCGGCAGCACCGCAAACTCATCGCCGGCGCTCACTCCCCTTCTCCGCCCGGCCGCCGCCGCCCGCGCTTGCGTTCGCCGATCCGGCGCTTCTGCTCGAGCCGGCGCCGTCGCGAGGCCTTGGTCGGCCGGGTCGGTCGGCGGCTGCGCGGCACCGCCAGGGCGGCGGCGATCTTCCCGGCCAGGCGCTGCAGGGCGAGCTCGCGGTTGCGGGACTGGCCGCGGGCGTCCTGCGCGACCGCGGTGACGGTGGTGCCGGCGCGGGCGAGCAGGCGGTTGCGCTGGGCTTCGTCGAGCACCGCCGAGGCCTCGACGTCGAAGACCGCTTCGACCCGCGAGGCGGTGACGTTGGCGTGCTGGCCGCCGGGCCCGGAGGAGCGGCTGGCGCGCAGCTCGATCTCCGCCAGCGGGATCGCCAGGCGGTCGTCGATCCTCAGCTCCTCGGGCACGACTACCCGGCCAGCTCGGGGATGTGGCGCTCGACGTGCTCGGCCAGGGTCTGGCGCACCCAGCGCTGGGTCTCGGCGTCGGCCATGCGGTAGCGGCCGAGCAGCAGCTTCTGGTCGTCGAGCGGCAGGCCGGCAATCTCCCAGCGCACCGCCAGCCGCTCGAACAGCGCCTCCGAGCGCCGCCGCCAGGCGTCCTCCAGCGAGGCCGCGTCGCCGGCCGGCGGCTCGCCGATCTTGGCGATCGTGGCGGCGCTGAGCGCCTGCCGCAGGGTGAGGACGTTGCCCTCGGGGTCGGTGTAGTCGACGGTCGGCGCCTTCGGCCGCTGCCGCCGCTGCTTCTTCCGCTTGGCCATCGCTGCCGAGTTTGACACCACCGGGGTGGGGTTAAAGTCGGATGCGATGAATCCGATCGCCCTGATCGGCATCCCGATCGACTCGGTCGGGCGCGACGGCGGCGCCGAGCTGGCCCCGGCGGCCCTGCGCGAGCTGGGCCTCGCCGCGGCCCTCGGGGCCACGGACGGCGGCGACCTGGCGGTGCGAATCCGCGGCGAGGAGCGCGACCCGGGCTCCGGCCTCCTCGCGGCGGCCGACGTGCTGGGAGCGACGGCGACGATCCGGGCCGCGGTCGCGGAACGGATCTCGGCCGGCGAGCGGCCCTTCCTCGCCGGTGGCTGCTGCGCGGAGCTGCCGGGGGCGCTGGCGGGAGCGCGCGACGCCCTCGGCGACGTCGGCCTCGTCCACCTCGACGGCCACCTCGACCTCTACGACGGCGAGACCTCGCCAACCGGCGAGGCGGCCGACATGCCGGTCTCGGTCGCCCTCGGCCTCGGACCCGCCGCCTGGGTCGAGGCCGCGGGCGGGCCCTCGACGGCACCGCCGCGCACGGCCCTGGTCGGCTTCCGCGACAGAGCGGAGTCGGTCGAGTGCGGGATGCGCCAGCCGGAGACCCTGCGGCCGGCGCCGATCCAGCGTTCGGCCGAGGACCTGCGCGTGGCCGGGCCCGGCCACGTCGGCGCCGAGGTCGCCGCGACCCTCGCCGCCCAGTCCCCCTTCTGGCTCCACTTCGACGTCGACGTCCTCGACCAGGCCGTCTTCCCCGCCACCGACTACCTGATGCCCGGCGGCCTCAACTGGGAGGGGCTGGGCCTGGTGCTGCCCCCGCTGCTGCGCTCCCCGCGCCTGATCGGCGCCTCGCTCGCCTGCTACAACCCGGAGAAGGATCCCGGCCAGGCCTGTGGCCACGCCCTCGTCGAGGCCCTGGGCGGCGCGGCGGGTTAAGCCAGCGCGTCGATCTTCGCGGCCAGCTCGAAATCGCTGGCGGTCAGCCCGCCCTCGGAATGGGTCGAGATCGTCACCGTCACCGTCGCCCAGGAGATCGTCAGGTCCGGGTGGTGGTTCATCCCCTCGGCCGGCTCGACCAGCCTGGAGACGAACTCGACCGAGCCGACGAAGTCGCCGCGGTCGAACTCCTTCGCGATCGCCTCGCCCACGCGCTCCCACCCGGAGAGCTCGGCGAGCCTTGCCTCGATCTCAGAATCGCTCAGCAGCGCCATCGTGCTTATGCTGCCAGGCGGACCGCAGCGGCGCAATGACCGACGACAGCAGACCCACTCTCTGGCAGCTCGACATCTCGCATTACAGCGAGAAGGTGCGCTGGGCGCTCGACTACAAGCAGGTCCCGCACGCCCGCCGCTCGCCGCTGCCGGGAACGCACATCCCGATCGCCTTCGCCCTCACCCGCGGCGAGAGCTTCACCCTGCCGCTGCTGCAGATAGACGGGCGCGCGATCGCCGACTCGACCGCCATCGTCGCCGCCCTCGAGCAGCGCTACCCGGACCCGCCGCTGTACCCGGCCGACCCCGAGCAGCGCCGCCGGGCGCTCGAGCTGGAGGACTTCTTCGACGAGGAGCTGGGCCCGCATGCACGCCTGCTCCCGTTCTACGAGCTGATCAACGAGCCGGCGATGTTCGCCGAGGTCGCCTCCGCGGCGGTGCCAGGCCCGCTTGGCGAAGCCAAGGGCTTCATCGGCGCTTACGCCCGCGCCTACGCGAGCCTCCGTTTCGGCGCCAACAGCGACGAGGGGGCGGCGCTGGCCCGGCAGAAGATCGCCGCCGCGCTGGACCGGCTCGACGCCGAGCTGGAGCGGAGCGAGGGCGAGTTCCTGGCCGGCGAGAGCTTCAGCGTCGCCGACCTCACCGCGGCGTCGCTCTTCTACCCGGTGGTCGGCCCGGACGAGGGACCGTTGCCGCCGGATGTCCCCACTCCCCCCGCCCTCGAGCGCTTCCGCGAGGGGCTGCGCGACCGCCCCGGATACCGCTGGGTCGAAGAGACGTTCCGCCGTCACCGCCGGTCGGCTCGCCAGCCACGAGCCGGCCGCTAGCCGCCGATCGGCGCTCGCGGGTTCGCTCCCCAGAAGACGATCGTCCCGAGCATGCCGATGATGTGGACGAGGATGATGTTGACCACCATCGACTGCGCCGTCGCGGTGCCGACGCCGACCGGTCCGCCGGACGCGGTGTAGCCGTAGTAGCAGCCGACCAGCACGATCGCCGTCGCCATCACCATGCCCTTGATCAGGCTGAAGGTGAGGTCCAAGGGGTCCTGGAACATCCAGAAGATCAGCAGGTAGCCGCCCGAGGAGACGTCGCCCACCTGCTCGACCACCGCCACGTAGCTGGCCAGGTAGGCGACGCCGATCCCGACCAGGTAGAGGAACGGGATCGCGATCCAGGCGCCGAGCAGGCGGGTCGCGGCGAGGAAGGTGATCGGCTGGATCCCCATCACCTCGAGCGCGTCGATCTCGTCGGAGATCCGCATCGCCCCCAGCTCGGCGACGATCCCGGTCCCGACCTTGGCCGAGAGGATGTAGCCGAAGGCGTAGGGCACGCCCTCGCGCAGGTCGCAGTAGGCCGAGAAGAGGCCGGCCAGCGAGGGGGCGCCGATCGAACGGTTGAAGTAGGCCCCCTGCAACCCGCACTGGAGGCCGAGGATGAAGACGAAGGCCCAGATGATCACGGCCGAGCCGAAGATCAGGATCCCGGCCTGGCGCAGGCTCTCGCCGAAGTAGAGGAAGACCCGGCCCGAGAAGACGTGCCCGGCCACGCGCGAGCCGAAGCGGGCCATCTCGCCCATTGAGTCGAGCCAGTCGCGCGGGACGGTGAGCCAGCCGATCATCGGATCGACTGCAGTTCGGGGTTGCTGGCCAGGAGGACCGAGGTGACGACGAACTGGAAGAAGAAGACGGCGACGAGGGCGATCACCACCGCCTGGTTGACGGCGCGACCGACGCCGGCGGCGCCACCGGAGGCGGACATCCCCTTGTAGGAGCAGACCACGGCGATGATCGCGCCGAACATCGTGCACATCAGGACCGAGGCCCAGATATCGGTGACGGTGGCGTTGGAGAACAGCGTCGCGAAGAAGCCGCCGAGCGACTGGTTGTAGAGCAGCTCGGCCGCGATCCCGGCGCTGAGCCCGAAGACGATCGCGAAGACGTCGAGCAGTGCGGTGACGACCATCAGCGCCAGGAAGCGCGGCACGACCAGGTTCTTGATCGGGTCGACGCCGAGCACCTGCAGGGCGTCGAGCTCCTCGCGGATCTTGCGGGCGCCGAGGTCGGCGGTGATCGCGGTGCCGGCGACGCCGGCGACGACGACCGCGGTCACCAGCGGCCCGATCCAGCGGATCGCCGTCAGCACGAAGAAGCCGCCGAGCCGGTCCAGCGACCCGAACAATGAGAGGACACCGGCCGCCTGCAGCCCGGGAGCGCCGAGGCAGAGCGCGAAGGTCGAGATCAGCAGCGGGAACCAGGAGAGCTTGAGGACGAAGACGAACTGCCCGACCAGCTCCTCGCCGTAGGGGTAGGGCGGCCGCACGGCGGAGATCAGGGTCCGCACCGTGAGCAGCATCATGTTCCCCACCTCCTCGAAGGTGGAGCGGACAGGCGCGGACGCGCGCGCTACGGCTTCGAGCGCCACCAGCTCATCGCCCTGCCGAGCGGGCCGCCGGACTGCTCGGCTTCACTCTCCTCGCCCTTACGAGCCCGCTCGCGCCGAACCCGGGTCTGCGCCTCCCGCCGCACCCGCAGCTCGGCCGCCTTCTGCGCTTCGGAAAGCTGGGCGATCAGCGTGTCGCGGGTCTGCTCCAGCTCCTGCACGCCGGCGACGTGGGCGACGGCGCGGCGCGGCGCCGTCGGCAGCTCCTCGGTGCTGAGATGGCGCGCGTAGCTGGCCAGCTCGGCCTCGAGGCGGCCGATCTGGCGCCGCAGCTCCTGCCGTACCTCGATCGCCTCGCTCTCCTCCTCGAGGTCGGGAAGGCCCGGTGCGGGCGGCGGCGCGACCCCAGCCCCGCCATCGCCGGGAAGGCTGGCGCAGGCCATCGCCACGATCGCCAGGTCACGCGGGCCGAGGCCGGCCTCGCTGGCGCGGCGCAGGGCATCGGCGGCGATCTCCTCCAGCTCGGGCGCCGCCCGCACCCCGTCGGCGACGAAGGTCCCCTGGCCCTGGCGGCTGACGACCAGGCCGTCGGCCTCGAGGCCCTCGTAGACGGCACGGACGGTGTTGAGGTTGACGCCGGCCCACTCGGCCAGGCGGCGGAAGCTGGGCAGGCGCTCGCCTCGCGCCAGCTGGCCGGTGGAGATCAGCGCCCGCAGCCGCCAGGTCAGTTGCAGCCCGACCGGGAGCTCGTCGCTGGGATCGGTCGCGAAGGGGTTGGGCTCGGCCTGCGCGGCGACATCTTGCTGTGTCATCAGGCGACACAGTAGTGGCCCCTAGCTGTTCTAGTCAACTAGCACAGCTAGGCGTTGACGCGGCAGAGCTACTAGGGCGTGAGGACGATCTTCAGCGCTTCGCGGCGGTCGTAGATCGCGTAGGCGTCGGCCGCCTCGTCAAGCGCCATGCGATGGGTGACCAGCGGCGCCGGGTCGAGCTTGCCGGCCTCGAGCAGGGCCAGCACGCGGTCGACGTAGGCGATCACGTTGGCGAGGCCGAGCCGCAGGTCGAGGCCCTTCAGCCAGGCCAGCCCCAGCGGCACCTCCCCCTTGCCGGCGTAGGCACCGATGCCGGAGACGGTGCCGGCGTCACGGGCGAGGCTAATCGCCAGCGCCAGCGGCGCCGGGTCGCCGACCGCATCGACGGCGACGTCGACACCGAGCCCGCCGGTGGCGGCGCGCACCGCCCGTTTCGGATCCTGCTCGGTCAGGTGCAGCGGGGTCGCCCCGAACGAGGCGGCCATGTCGAGCCTTTCCGCGACCGAGTCGATCGCGAAGACCTCGACGGCGCCGCCGGCGATGGCGGCCTGGACGGCGCAGAGCCCGACCGGGCCGAGGCCGAGGACCGCGACCGTGTCGCCAGCTCGCATGCCGGCATGGGCGACCGCGTGGTAGCCGGTCCCCATCACGTCGCCGGCGAAGAGGGCGACGTCGGCCGACATCCCCTCCGGCACCCGGCGCAGGGTGAGGTTGGCGCGCGGCACCAGCAGCTGCTCGGCCTGGGCGCCCTGAAGGTCGCCGAGGTTGGCGCCGTGGCCGAAGGTCTGCCCGTCGCGGCAGCGGTGGTAGTCGCCGCGCAGGCAGGAGCTGCAGGTCGCGCAAGCGGTGTGGAAGGTCCCAAGCACCCGATCCCCGACGGCCACCCGGTCAACCCCATCCCCCAGCGCCAGAACCGTCCCGACGAACTCATGCCCGATCGTAAACCCCGGCTCCACCGGCACCCGCCCGTGGTAGATGTGCAGATCCGACCCACAAATCCCACTCGCCTCCACCCGAACCACCGCATCGTCAGCAGCAACGACCACAGGTTCCGGCTTCTCCTCGACCCGAACCAGCTCCGGTCCCTGAAAGGTGACAGCCCGCATCAGCTCACCGTATACCGGCGCCTATCTCGGGGGCAACGAGAGGGATCGGGTGGGACTCGCCAAGCCTCCCCGCAGTTCGCGCAGGTGAGTCCCACCCGATCCCTCTACCCACTGGCGGATGTTCAGGTACTGACGCCGGCGACCTGGAACCGATTGGTCTCGCCGTCCGGACTGGCCGTCTCGGCAATCCGCGATTCCAGCGCCAGCTCCTTCTCGAAGTCCGCCGCCTCCCCATGCGCGAAGGACACGTCTTTGCCCTCGAGCAACTCGATGAAGACCTCGACGAAGCGGGCGTCCAGCTGTTTGCCGGCGACCCGGCGCAGCTCGACGATCGCGTCGTGGCTCGACATCGGCGTGCGGTAGGAGTCGCGCGCCGTCATCACGTCGTAGGTGTCGGCGACGGAGATGATCCGCGAGAGCTCGGGAATGTCGTCGCCGGTGAGACCGCGGGGATAGCCTTTGCCGTCGATGCGCTCGTGGTGGGCGAGGATGATCTCGGCCACCGGGCCGTAGCCGTCGAGCGAGGAGACGACCCGCGCGCCCTGCTGCGGGTGGCGTTTGATCAGCATCCAGTCCTCGTCGGTGAGCGGCACGTTGGCCTTGAGGATGCGGTCGGGCAGGATGAACTTGCCGATGTCGTGCAGCAGCGCGGCGATGTGGACCAGCTCCTCCTCGCGGCGCGAGTAGCCGGCCCGCTGGGCGATCGCCCGCGAGTAGCGCGCGACGGCGGCGCTGTGGCGGGCGGTCATCTGGTCCCGCAGGTCGAGCGTGCGCAGCATCGCGCTCAACATCCCGACCTGGAAGCTGGCCAGCTGCTTGCTGCGCAGCTCCAGCTCCTCGGCCCGCTGCTGGGAGACGAGCAGGGCGCCGAGCAG